>CXRA01000082.1_pt1 | contig 6689 bp, 5 predicted proteins | sample 591111 | NCBI WGS metagenome assembly CXRA01 (sample SAMEA3491309, study PRJEB9169) | human gut metagenome | biome: ENVO:mammalia-associated habitat; material: ENVO:feces | place: Bangladesh | collected 2010-04-07 | reverse complement strand
AGGCACACACATCGCCGTTGGCCCGTTCCACGAACACCGATTCGTGCGTGGTGGCATCGTCATCGCGCACGTCCCGTTCGTCCACGACCTTGCCGTTGACTACGCGTCCCTCGTTGATGGCTTTGCCTCTGCGCCACGTCTGGCCACCATCATCGGAGATCAGCGCGCCGCCTGCGTTGAACTTGGGGCTCGTGCCGGTGCAATAGTACGGGATGAGCAGTCGCCCCCGATGTTTGCCGGCGCTCAGCTGGATGCCGTTGCCGGGCGACGTGCCCAGAAACCCCATCCATCCTTCCTTGACCATATGGTTGATGTGCCTGGGCTTGGACCATGTTTCGCCGTCATCGTCCGAATGCACTTCCACCAGATAGCTGGTACGCGCGGTCAGCAGGCTTTCATGCGGGTCGACGCCCTCCTTGAGATAGATGTTGCCCGCGGACTCACCATCGCGTGTGACGTTGCCATCCTCATCCACACGGTATGACGTGGCTTCTCCGTCCAAGGACGTTACCGCACCATCAGGTTGGAGCAGATATTCCGTCCCCTCGCCATCGTGCAGGATGAGCCGTCCCCGGGCATCCAGCCCCAAGCCCTTTTCAACGTTGGCGAAGCCTCGACCGCCCGGAAAATGGTCGATGATGACCGTCACACGGCCTGTCTCACGATCACAGACGATGCATGAGTCGATGACGCTCGCGCCATCCAGCCCATCACCGGGAAAGGCGATGACGGTTTGCAGCGGCAGCCACGTCTGTCCGCTATCCAAGGAGCGGCGGACAACGAAATGGATCTCATTGGGGGCATCGTTGGAGATGACCACACGTTGGTCGGCACCGGCAATCGTCACACCGGAGGGCGTGGTCACCAAAGACGGGATGCGGTAGCTTGCGGATCCTTCATATCCTTTGTCGAACAACGCGGTATCGGTGGTGGGCGGCACGTCGGAGATTTTGCGAATCTGCCCTTCTCCCAGAGGATACAGGAACAGACCGCCGCCGCGAACTTCGCCGCACAACCGCACACCGGCCGTGTCCTCGCCGATCGACACGTAGCTCAGCCCCTCGAGATCACCGAAGAACACCTGACCGGGCTGATGCGTTTCCATGTTGCCATCAACATAGATGTCCACCGCACCGCGGAATGCGCGGATGACCAGATCATGCCACCCGCCATCGTTCCAATCGCCGTGGGCGCGATACTCACACCACTGTCCTTTGACGAAAGCGCGGTACACAAAGCCGTCATCGTCAATGTCCACGTTCATGATCTGGCGATCGTCATCGCGCGCCGCAAGAATCGTGCCGAACTGTCCGACGCCACGTACGCGGAACTGCGCATAGATCGTGCCGTCGGTCACGCCGTGCAGCGTCTTCACATCCTTATCCGCCAAATAGGCCGCGGCAAACTCAATATCCGGCTGCGGCACGGGAACGCTGCCCTGAATACGCTCCGAAGTCCAAGCCTCCGGGAAGCATTCCAGCCGCTCAACGCCGATATGCGCTTCATTGGCGCAGTGGAAGACGCCGGTCTGCGCATACTTCGACGGGCAAATGTTGGTCGCGCAGGCGAAGGCCTGATAGCCATCCAGATAGATTCGCGTGCCAAAATCGCCGAAGGTGATATGAAGGTCGTGGACACCGCCGAACTGCACGCCGTAGGTGTCTTCGACGTCCAGCACAATATGGTCTTCGGGCGCTTCGACGACCAGCGACCCGCGGGAAACCGTGACCGCCAGCGCGACGCGTTCGGCGTTTCGCGCTTCCAGCAGCATGCCGTCCGTGGCGACGTGGAACGCCGCATGCAGCGTTCCCCCCTGTTCCGGAAGCAGCGCACTGTTCCATGTCTGGTGGATTTGATTGGGAATATGCGACATGGGAGTACCTTTCGTATTACGTTTCCTGTTTAACTATCCTGCATCGTTGCAAGCAATCCAGCGGGCGGACCGTCCGGTCAAACCGTCCGGCCCGGCCCGCTCAGCTCACGCGGCGGCCGGCGCACCAGACGTGCTCCACCGCCAGCGTGCCCGGGTCGGTGACCGGGTTCGGCCGGTCGAAGCCGAACGCGCCGTCCGCCGCGCCGTCCACGGCCGCCGTCACGCGAGCGACGACCTGTTCACGAGTTTCGGTCATATTGCCTTCCTTCAGATGTAACGCCGTGGTCCCGGTCCCAACGAAGGGAACCGGGACCACGTGCGGTCAGATCGCCTGCCAGGCCGGCTTGTGCTCGAACGAGTACCGGTAGTAGTCCTTGTTGCGCAGGCGGCTGGCGGCCTCCTCGTCCACGATGATCGTGGCGTGCGGGTGCATCTGGAGCGCCGAGGCCGGGCAGAACGAGCTGATGCCGCCCTCCACGGTCTCCGCGACCGCCTCGGCCTTGCCCGCGCCGAACGCGAGCAGCACGAGGTGGCGGGCCTTCATGATCGTGCCGATGCCCTGCGTGATGCAGTGCGTGGGCACCTGGTTGATGTCGTTGTCGAAGAAGCGCGCGTTGTCGATGCGGGTCCGTTCGGTGAGCGTCTTGACGCGCGTGCCGGAGGCGAGCGATGAGCCGGGCTCGTTGAAGCCCACATGGCCGTCGGTGCCGATGCCGAGGATCTGCACGTCGATGCCGCCCGCGGCCTCGATCGCCGCGTCGTAGGCGGCGCCGGCGCCCGCGACCTTCTCGCCGTCCTCGAGCGAGGTGCCGTTGAGCACGTCGCCGGGCACGTGGACTTTGGCCGGGTCGAGCCCCAAGGGCTCGACGACCGTGCGGTGGATGGTCGCGTGGTAGGACTCCGGGTGGGTCAGCGGCAGGCCGATGTACTCGTCCAGCGCGAAGCCCTGCACCTGGGAGACGTCAATCGACTCCTCCTCGACGATCTTGGCGAGCGCCTGGTAGGCGGCCAGCGGGCTGGAGCCGGTGGCGAGCCCCAGCACCGCGTTCGGCTTGGCCTTGATGAGGTCCGCGACCGAGCGTCCGTACAGCTCTCCGGCCTCCTCCTGGTTCTTGACGATGATGACTTCTGCCATGGTGTTTTCCTTTCAGACCTTGACGTCAGGCCTCGGTGGAGGCGGAAACTTCCTCGGGCGTACGGGCGAGCGTCATGCCGCACTCCTCGAGCACGGCGGCGATGCGCTTGACGTTCTCACCCTTGAGCGGCAGGACCGGGTTGGGCATCTGGTTGGTGTCGAACACGCCGAGCAGCGCCATGGCGGTCTTGAACGCGCCCACGCCGGAGCCGAAGCCCGCGACGCCCTGCGGCACGGTGACGATGCGCATGAGCGCGGCCAGCCAGTCCTGCTCCTTCTTGACGGTGGCCCAGTCGCCGGCCTCGGCGGCCTTCCACATGCGCACGTAGCCGGTGGCCTCCACGTTGGCGAGTCCCGGCACGGAGCCGTCGGCGCCGGCCATGTAGGCGCCGTCCACCACGACCTCTTGGCCGGTGAGCAGCGTGAGCGGGTGGCCGGCCTTGGCGTTGTCGTCCACGAGGAAGCGGAAGGCCACGTCGTCGTTGGAGGAGTCCTTCACGCCGGCGAGCACGCCCTCCTGGCCAAGCTTGACGAGCAGGCCGCCAGGCAGCTTGGTGTGCACGCACACGGGGATGTCGTAGGCGAACAGCGGCAGCTCGGGCACGGCCTCGTGGATGAGGCGGAAGTGGCGCTCGATCTCCGGCAGGCCGCCGAGCGCGTAGAACGGGCAGGTGGCCACGATCGCGGACGCGCCGAGCTCCTTCGCCTCCTTGGCGTGCTCGATCACGCGGTTGGTCTCGGTGTCGATGCAGCCGACGAACACGGGCACGCGGCCGTCGACAATCTCCATGACGGTCTGGATGATCTCGCGGCGGCGGGCGTCGGTGCTGAACGCGACCTCGCCGGAGGAGCCGAGCGTGAACAGGCCATCGACGCCGGCGTCGATCATGCGGTTGAGCGAGCGCGCAAAGCTGACCTTGTCGACTTCGCCGTCGGCGGTGAGCGGGGTGACGACCGGGGGGATGACCCCGCGGAATTGTGTTGCCATGATGGTGGTTCCTTTACAAAATCAAGTTATTCGGATAATGGTCGGCCATTGCCGTCGGCCCCGTTGAAGGAGGCCAACGGCGGAATGGCGAAACAGTGAATCGTCGGCTTACCGACATTCCTCCGCGGTCGGGTGCAGCAGCGAGGGCGCGGCGCCCAGCAGCAGCTTGGTGTACGAATCCTGCGGATTGTTCAGCACGTCGTGAGCCGTTCCGCGCTCCACAATGGTTCCGTGGTTCATCACCACGATTTCGTCGGACACATAGCGGACGGTCTGGATGTCATGGCTGATGAACACCAAGGACAAACCCAGCGACTTCTTGAGATCCGACAACAGGTTGAGGATCTGCGCGCGCACGGACACGTCCAGCGCGGAGGTCGGCTCGTCGGCGATGATCGCATCCGGATTGAGCGACAGGGCGCGGGCGATGGCGACGCGCTGACGCTGGCCGCCGGAGAGCTGGCCCGGCAATGCGTACAGAGCGGACTCCGGCAATCCCACCATCCGCAGCAATTCGTGGGCGCGCTTGTCTCGGCTCGCCTTGTCGCCGAGCTTGTGCACGACGAGCGGGTCGATGAGCTGGTCGATGACGCTCATGCGGGCATTCAGCGCGGTGGCCGGGTCCTGGAAGACCACGGACACCACGCGGCCGATCTCCATGCGCTCCTTGGCGGTGCGGTGGGTCACGTCCTGGCCCTTGAACAGCACCTGGCCGGAGGTGGCCTGCTGCAGGCCGCACATCACGTTGGCCGTAGTGGACTTGCCGCAGCCGGACTCGCCAACGATGCCGATGGTCTTGCCCGGCATCAGGCGCAGATTCACCTTGTTGACCGCCTTGACCTTGTTTGGATGCAGAATTGAGCCGGCTCGGGTGGTGAAGACCACCTCGACGTCCTTGAGCTCGATGATCGGCACGTTCGGATCCTTGCTCATCGGGCACCTCCTTCCTTGCTGATGGCTGTCGGGGCGTCAACGGCGGGCGTGACGTCCGCGTCGTCGGGCAGGGCCGCGTAGAAGTGGTACGTGCCGGGCACCTGCTTGAAGATCGGGCGGGTGTTAAGGCCCACCGTCGGATGGCTGGAGCGCGGCGCGAAGCGGTCACCCTTCGGGAAGTCCGCCGGGGACGGCACGGTGCCGGGCACCTGGTGGAGCCTTCCGGCGCCGGCCTCGATGGAGGTGACGGCACCGAGCAGGCCGCGGGTGTACTCGTGGCGGGGGTCGGTGAGGATCTCCTTGGTGGAGCCCTGCTCGACGACCTGGCCAGCGTACATGACGGTGATGGAGTGCGCCACCTTGGCCACGAGGGCGAGGTCGTGGGAGACGAAGATCATCGCGAAGCCGAGCTTCTCGCGAAGCTCGTTGAGCAGGTCGATGACCTGCTTCTGCACGGTCACGTCGAGGGCGGTGGTGGGCTCGTCGGCGACGACCAGCTTCGGGTCGCGGGTCAGGGCCATGGCGATGAGCACGCGCTGGCGCTGGCCGCCGGACAGCTCGTGCGGGTAGGACTCCAGCGTGCGCTCCGGATCGAGGCCCACGAGCTTGAGCAGTTCCTCAGCGCTGCGGGTGCCGCCGCGGGAGGTGAGCTGCTTCATCTGCGCCTTGATGAGCATGGACGGGTTGAGCGAGGAGAGAGCGTCCTGATAGATCATGGCGATCTCGTGGCCGCGTAGGGCGTTGTGCTCCTTGGGATCCATGCCGACGAGGTTCTTGCCGTCGAACAGTATCTCGCCGCTGATCTCGGCCTTCGGGTCTAGCAGGCCCATGATGGCCAGCGAGGTGATGGACTTGCCGCAGCCGGACTCGCCCACGAGGCCCATGGTCTCGCCGGGACGCACAGAGAAGCTCACGTGGTCCACCACGTTCACGTCGCCGTGGCGCGGGAACTTGATGCACAAATCCTTGACCTCGATGACCGGCGGCTCGGTGCTCTTGGGCTCGAAGCGGTCAGTGCGCTTCATTTCGGCCTCGCGCAGCTTGGCAAGGGATTCCTCCAGGCTCTCGCGCTGGGCGGCGTAGGCGGCGACAGGATCGACGAGCAGACGATCCTCCTCACGCTTGGCTTCCTTGTCTTCGTCGGTTTCCTCGATCGGCGCGATCGCGGCCGTGGCCCGCACGTGGATCTCGGAAATCATCATGCGCGTCATCGACGTGTTCATGTCCGTGCCGGGCATCGCCCTCGCCGCCGTGTTCGTCTCGATCCTCGGCCAGTCCATGTTCGGCATCATCGCAGCCATCGGCATCCTGTACGTGCCGCAGATCGCCCGCATCGTGCGCGCGAACATCATCAGCGAGTACGGCAAGGACTACGTGCGCGCGGTCATCGTCTCCGGCGCCCGCGCCCCGTGGATTCTCTACAAGCATGTGATGCGCAACATAGCCGCCCCGGTTATGGTGTTCACCACCCTGTGCGTCGCCGACGCGATCGTGTTCGAGGCGTCCCTGTCCTTCATTAATCTGGGCATTCCGGAGCCGACCCCGACGTGGGGCAACATCCTGTCCTCCGCCAAGGAAGGCGTGATCTTCGGCTACTGGTGGCAGGCGCTGTTCCCAGGCCTGATGATCATGATCACCGTGCTGTGCCTCAACATCCTGTCCGAGGGCATCACCGACGCCATGGTGGCCGCTCCGACCGCGCCGATCAAGGAAACCGACGAAGACAAGGAAGCCAAGCGTGAGGAGGATCGTCTGCTCGT
>CXRA01000130.1_pt1 | contig 8180 bp, 8 predicted proteins | sample 591111 | NCBI WGS metagenome assembly CXRA01 (sample SAMEA3491309, study PRJEB9169) | human gut metagenome | biome: ENVO:mammalia-associated habitat; material: ENVO:feces | place: Bangladesh | collected 2010-04-07 | reverse complement strand
CCGGCACGGACATGAACACGTCGATGACGCGCATGATGATTTCCGAGATCCACGTGCGGGCCACGGCCGCGATCGCGCCGATGAGCGCACCCAGCACCAAGGCGAACAGGATGGACAGCAGGCCGATGACGAGCGAATACCGTGCGCCGTAGAACACGCGGGTCATCACGTCGCGCCCAACGTTATCGGTGCCGAACAGGTGCTCGGCGGTCGGAGACTGATAGCTCACGGTAATGGCGAGAGGATCCTCCGGCGAGATCACCGGCGCGGCGACGGCCACGACGACCAGCAGCGCGATAAACAGCAACGCGAGCCTGGATCCAATGGTCATTTTGCTGAAACGGTTGAATTTCACTCCGGGACGCGACACCGCGTCCACGACTTTGGGTTTGCCAAACAGCATGTCACACCGTCCTGATTCTCGGGTTGATAAGCACGTACAGCATGTCAACGATGATGTTGATGATCACGAACGCGAGAGCCACCACCAGCACCACACCCTGAACGAGAATCGGCTCGTTGCCGTTGATGCCTTCGAACAGCGCCGTGCCCATGCCGGGCAGGGAGAAGATGATCTCGGTGATGATGGCGCCGCCCATGAGGTAGCCGATCTTCATACCAAGCACCGTGACCGGAGTAATCAGGGCGTTGCGGAACACGTTGCGCGCAATGACGACGCGCTTGGGCACGCCGGCGCCGATGGCGGTGCGTACATAGTCCTTATCCAGTTCCTCGACCATGGAGGTTCGGATGATGCGGGTCATCTGTCCGGCGACAGGGAAGCCCAGCGAGAACGCGGGCATGGCCATGCGCGCCAGATATTCACCGGGATCCACGCTGAACGGCACGAGCTCGCCCGCACCCGGCAGCAGGGCCAGCTTGATCTGCAGCAGGTAGATCAGCAGCACGCCCAGCCAGAAGGACGGGGTAGCGATGGCGATGATGGAAATCACACGGATGACCTGATCGACCCACGTGTCACGGTAAAGGGCGGCGAGCACACCGAAAATCACCGAAAACACCACGGCGATGATCAGCGCGATGAACGTCAGCTGCAACGTGATCGGGAAAGCAGTCGCGATGCGGGAAGACACGGAATCCTTGTTCACGCCGTATACGCCGAGGTTGCCTTGGAACAGACCGCCGAGATACGACAGGAACTGCTCGCCCCACGATCGGTCGAAGCCCATCTCGTGGCGGTATGCCGCAAGCTGCTCGGCCGTGGCGTTTTCGCCGAGAGCCGAGACCGCGGGGTCGTATTGGGAGAACGACATCAGGAAGAACACGAGGAAAACGACGCCGAATGCCACAAACGGCAGGGATATCAATCGTCTTCCCAACAAACGAAGTAAATTGCCCACTCTATATGCTCCTCAAATGGATGGTTGCGCAAAATAAGGGCGTCGCCGCGTCAGCATCGCTGCTTGCACGGCAGCGCCCTCGGGATGTGATGGCGAATGACTTGTGTGGATCAGCCGTTCAGCTTGGAGTTCAGGAAGTACAGGCCAGTGGTTCCAATCGGGGTGTAGGAGCTGAACACGTTCTTCTTGACGGCGGTGGAAAGCTTGCGGTGGAACAGCGGGTACATCGGCAGCTCATCGGAGAGCAGGTCGAAGCACTCGTTCCAGTAGCTCTGCTGTTCGTCGCCGGAGGACCGGGCGGCCTTGTCCATGAGCTCATGCAGCTTGTTGTATCCGTCGGAGCCGTTCCAGAACATGCGCTGCTTGGTCCAGACGGTGTCGCCGAACCACCAGTTGAGCAGCACGTCGGGATCGTTGCCGAACACGGTCGGATCGCCGGGGCCAAGCACCATGGAGAAGTCGGCGTCGTCCTTATCGGTGATGGTCGGGAACAGGGCGGAGGACTTCATGGACTGAATGTCCACGTTGAAGCCGATCGCGTCGAGGTTGTTCTTGATCTGCGGCGCCAGCTGGGTGATCCAAGTCTGATCCGTGGTGTAGAGCGTGAACTTCACGCCTTCGGACACACCAGCCTCCTTGAGCAGCTCCTTGGCCTTCTCAGGGTTGTAGGTATACACGTTGGAGGCCTTGTGATAGGCCTTGAAGCTCTCGGGCATGAAGCCGGTGACCATGTTGGCCTCGCCGGACAGCTGGTTCTTGATCATGCTCTCGGTGTCGATCGCATAGAACACGGCCTGACGCACGCGCTTGTCGTCGAACGGCTTCTGCTTGGTGTTGAACATGATGAACGCCTGATTGAAGCCATCCACCGTCTCGATGTCGGCGCCGGCGGCCTTCAGGGTGTCGAACGCCTTGGCGGGGACGTTCTCCATGATGTCGCTCTTGCCGTTCTGCATGGCGGTGACGCGGGCGGTGTCATCCACATTCACGTTCCACACCATGTGGGAGACCTGCGCGGGGAATTCGCCGTTGTAATATTCGTTCTTGTCGAACTTCACCTGCTGATCGGTGATCTCGACGTACTTCCACGGACCGGAGCCGATCGGCATCTTCTTGAGGTCCGCGTCGCTCTGACTGGCCGGAACGATGTGTACCAGCGACATGCGCTCCTTGAACAGGGTGAACGCGTACTTGAGCTTGAAGTCAATCTTGTTGTCGCCCTGCGCGGTGATCGAGTCAATGAACGAGAGCATCGGAGCGTAAACGCCGCCGGGCGCCATGACGCGCTCGAACGAGGTCTTGACGTCGTTGGCGGTCACGGCGTTACCGTCCGAGAACTTGGCGCCATCGCGGATCGTGATGACGTATTCGGTGTCGGAGATCTTCTCCGGTTCGCCGGCGGCCAAGCCGGAGACCAACGAATAGTCGGACATCTGCAGCGTGTACAGCGCCTCGGTCACATGCCAGTTGCCGGCCATCGGCAGGGCCATGGACGTGGACAGCGGATTGAAGTCACGGCTGCTGTACGCCACCTGCGCGGTGATGGTGTCCGCGACGGAGGGACCTCCCTTGGCGTTCGTCGTGCCGGTTCCTCCACCGCAGCCGCTCAAGGCGAGCGCGCCGGCCAATACCGCAGCGGCGGTCTTGGCCATTCGGGTCTTCCACGAGTACATCGGTTTCTCCTCTTCGTTGAGTGATAACTGAATCAGGATTCGATTCTCCATCCAATCGAATCTTTCTTAATCATATGACATCTGATGTCTGATTGCAAGTTTCATCAGACGTTTTATGAGTGCAGCTACCACGTTTTTTCCTTGCAATGCAACGGTCTCAAACCGCGGTAACCACAGTGTTAAGACATCAGACAACTTATATTTCGCCGGAAACATGAGATTCACATGCGGCCCAGCGGTGCAGTATGGGCGTAACCGCCTGATTGAACGCGGCAATGTCAGTCCTGCGCAGACCGTGCTCACACCCGGGAATGAACACCGTTTCAAGGTTCGGCTTCCCCATGGCCCTGACTTCCTCCAGCCCGCGCACACCCACGAGATCTGAGGGATCGTCGGACGAGACCACCACCAAGGGCACCCCTATCGAGGACACCACCTGATGCCAGTCCTCCGCGAAGCTGACCACGCCGGTGAGCTCCAATCGCGGATCACATCGGTTCTGCCCATAGGCCCAGCCGATATGATCCTCCATCGGCCAATTCGGACGACGCGTCTGATTGTGACGGATCGCGTTGGCCGGGTCGGATGCCCAGTCGTGCAGCAACGCCGCATTGGCCGGCGCGTTGTCCACATACCGCTGTCGCTGCTCATCGTTCAGCCATGCGGGATCCTCGACCACTGCACCGAGGCAAAGATCAGGACGACGCCTGACCAGCATCGTCACAATCGCACCTCCCATGGAATGCCCGATCATGATCGCCCTGCCACCGTGGACGTGTTCAAGATATTCAACGGTCTCCTCAAACGCCTCATACGCGGATTCGAATGGATGTCGGAGTTGAGCATCGGCATATCGCGGCGACAGGCCATGCCCCAGCATATCGACCGCAACCACGCGAAAATCATGACTGAGATAGTCGATGTAGTCGGACCAGGCAATCGCCGCGTCGCACACGCCGTGCAGCAGGACGACAAGGGGACGATTCGGATCGCCCGCTGCAATGAAGCTGAGTATGCGCCCCGCCCCGCTCACAGCTTCGCCTCGAACCAGCGCGTGATGGTCGTCGGATGCGTGATCGCCGTGCCCACCACCGCGGCCCACGCGCCGGCGGCCATGACCTGATGCAGTTGGTCGGGCGTGTGGATGCGACCCTCGCACAGCACGGGCACGTCCGGGAACGCCTCGATCATCTGGCCGAGCAGCTCGAAGTCTGGACCGTCGGTCTTGGGGCGCTCGCCGGTGTAGCCGGACAGCGTGGTGGAGATGATGTCGGTGCCGGCCTCCACGGCGCGCTCGGCGTCGGCGAAGCTGCCGCAGTCGGCCATCACGATCACGCCCTCGTCGTGCAGGGCGCGCACGGTCTCGGCGTAGGTCAGCCCGTCCGGTCGCGGGCGTCCGGTCGCGTCGATCGCGATGATGTCCGCTCCGGCGGCGGCGCAGCAGCGGGCGTGGCGCAGGGTCGGCGTGATGTACACGCCCTCCTCGCCGTCCTTCCAGATGCCGATCACCGGCACGCTCACCTGGCCCTTGATGGCCGCGATGTCCGCGAGGCCCTGGCAGCGGATGCCCACGGCCCCGCCCTCCACGGCCGCCATGGCCATCTGCGCCATGGTCTCCGGGTGGCGCAGCGGCTCGCCCGGGTACGCCTGGCAGCTCACCACGAGGCCGCCCCTGATCTTCTCGATTGCCTGATGCATGCTGGTTCCTTCCTGTTGTCGTATCTTGTCTATCGCGCGTCGTCCGGCGCGCCGATGCGCCGGTGGACAGCCGCCGCCGCGCCGATCAGCGGCGCCGCCCCTCCGAGCTCGCCCTCGACGAGCGGCGTCGGCTTGACGAGCGCGAGCGCCGAATCGGCGAACCCGGCGCGCAGGGCGTCCCACCAGATCGGACCGGCCTTGACGACCGAGCCGGAGACCACGATCACGTCCGGGTCGATGAGGTTGCCCATGCCGCCGACGCATTCGCCGAGCGCACGGGCGCTGTCGGTGAGCGTGCGGCGGGCCAGCTCCTCCCCCGCGGCCGCGCGGGCGGCCACCTCGGCGCCGTCCGCAGCCGGGAGGTTCTCGTCGCCGGCCTCCTCGCAGCGCCGATTGTAGAGGTCCTTCAGCCCCGTGCCGGACGCGACCGGCTCGATGTGCCCCTCGAGGGTGCCGCACGAGCATAGGAATCCGCGGCCCAGCGCGCTCGGCACGTGCCCTGCGTGGCCGGCCACGCCGTGCGCGCCGGTGAACAGGGCGCCATCCACCACGATCGCGCCGCCGATGCCGGTGCCCACGCCGATCGAGAGCACCACGCCCCTGCCGCGTCCGGCGCCGTACGTCGCCTCGCCCAGACCGTGCGCGCCCACGTCGCCGATCATGTGCACTGGCAGGTCGGTCACGGCCGCGAACGCGTCGTAGATGCGCTGGCCGCGCCAGCCGGGCAGGATGTCCGTGGCGGAGACGATCTCGCCAGTTTCGCTGTCCGGCACGCCCGCCGCCGCGATGCCGACGCCGGCGATCGCCACGCCCTCGGCCTCGGCGCGCTCAAGCTGGCGGACGGCGAAGGCGACGATGCGGTTCTTCAGGTCCTCGCCGCCGCGCGCGGCCTCGGTCGGGATTTCACAGCGGGCCGTCACCTCGGGCCTGCCGTCCGCGCCCGCGTTTGCGTTTGCGGGCAACGTCACGAATCCCGAGGCGACCTTGGTGCCGCCGATGTCGAAGGCGAGGTAGGTGGGCGCCGCCCCCGCGCTCATGCGACGACCGCCTCGTGGATGCGCGCGAGATAGTCGAGGCGCTCCTCGACCGTCGCGTCCTTGGGCACGCACACCTTGGCGCCCAGATAGTCGAGCGGGCGCTCCTGCGTCCCGGCGGCGCGCACGGCGGCCTTGATGGCGGCGGCGTCCATGAGCGAGGTCGGCTCGTCCGGGTTCATGGGCAGGTGGCCGTCGATCCAGCCGTAGCCGTACTGGGTCTCCTCCGGGCCGGCGCCGGAGAACATGAGGCCGCTCAGCACGCCGGCCTTCGCGGCGGCCTCCACGTGCGCCACGGCGGTTTCGGGCGTGCGCCCCTCCACCACCGAGCGTCCCCAGTTGACGGTGAGCCCAATGCCGGCCGACCCGCACAGCGCGATCTCGTCCTCAATCGACAGGAAGCCCTTTTCCGGCTTCTGCCCCTCGACGTACTTGTCACAGTGCTCGATCACCAGCTTGGCACCGGACCAATCCAGCTGCGTGAGGGCCTCGAGCGAGGCGGCCATGGCGTCGCGGCTGGCGATCCTCGTGGGTGCGGAGTGGATTTCGATGAACTTGACGTCCTGGCTGGCCCTCCACTGGGCGAAGTCGGCGAGCGCCTCGCGCAGCTGCTTCATGAACGCGAGCGCGACCTTGCGCCCGTCCTCGTCCGGGCTGGCGAGGCCGAAGTTCGGGTCCTTCCACACGTGCTGCATGGTGCCGGGGATGACGGTGACGGTGTTGCCGCGCCAGCGCTTGGGCAGGTGGCCGGCCAGCCAGATGCGGTCGGTGGTGTCCGCGAGGTCGCCGGGGAAGGGCAGCTCGGTGCCCTCGATCCACGGCTGCTCGCCGAGCAGGTCGTAGTAGGTTTCCTGGGCTTCACGCCCCTGGGGCAATGACGCGTACGCGCCGACGACGAATGATGGCATGCTGGTTTCCTCCTTGAAATGCCGGTGCCTGAGCATTTCTATTCTACTATCATCAGACGTCTGATGTCCAATCTGTTAACGCCGCGCAACGAGCGTGTTCCGTCGGCCCGCGCTTCGACCGCCACTTGACTTTCCGAGGGCGGATCTCCGCCGCTGCGGACATCTACTCCGCCTTCCGAGGGCACCTCAACGGGCGCGCCACGGGCATCGCCCCCCATATTGCGCCATATTCCAACGGCGGGGTGCCCCCCGCACGCCCCCCACGCGCTGATGCGACTGCCCTCGGAAGGGCGAGTAGATGTCCGCAAAACGCCCCACCGGCCCTATCGGAACAGCGACACCCCGCGGCGGGCCATGCAGAACGCGTTGCCGAGCCACGTGTGCTTGGAATTCGGCCACACGGCGCCGAGCCTCGGCGCGTTCTGACTCATCCAGATGCTCGGCACGCGCCCGTCCGCGCTGCGCGAGCCAAGCAGGTTGAAACCGTTCTTTTCCAACAGCCATTCAGGGTGCTGGGTGGCGATGGCCAAGCCTTCTTCGAGGGTGAGCGGCAGACGCTCGTCGGAATCAATCAGCTTGCGGGCCACGTCGGGCTCGCGGTTGATGTAGCAGGTGCCGGTATGCGGATCGACCACCAGATAGAACGGGCCTTCGGGCGGCATGAATCCGTCTTGCGGCAGGAAGCTGGCGATGTCTCGCGGAGGCATGGTGGTAAAGCCGGCCATGCGGTTGATGGAGGTTCGCGCAATCAGCGATTCGGGCGAGACTAGCTCGCGCGTAGGCACCAGTAGGATGTTCGAGCCGAGATCGGAATGCTCGAGCGCGCCGATGAGCGGCTCGGCAAGCGCGCGGAATGCGGCGGCACTCATATCCGCCACGTCCGGGTAGCCGAGGGCCACGATACGGTCGAGTTGCTTTTGCGCCTCTACTGATGCGATAGACATGGCTACCAGTGTAGAACACTGCCGTCTCTTCGCTAGTCACTTTGCCAGTTATGGAGAGGATATCGAGCTGCGCGGCGCGGGGTACGCCATGGGGTGCGCCGCCGAGCCACCATATGGGAAGACGGCCACTGTTGTTCTGCACGTTTCGTACAATTACCGTGTGTTTGCGGCCATTGCAAGACGGTCGCTTGAACGTATCAGCCCATCGAAACCCGAAGGTCATAGAGGTCATCATGTCCGAAAAGATAAAGGTCGGCATTCTCGGCGCTACCGGTATGGTCGGCCAGCGTTTCATCACGCTGCTGGAAGACCACCCGTGGTTCGAAGTGGTCACGCTTGCCGCTTCCGCACACAGCGCCGGCAAGACGTATGAGGAGGCCGTTGGCAGCCGTTGGAAGATGGAAACGCCGATGCCCGAATACGCCAAGCACATGGTGGTTGCGGACGGCGACGACGCCGAGTCCGTGGCCGCGAACGTGGACTTCATGTTTTCCGCGGTGAACATGCCTNACGGTGTGGATCCGCGCACGCTGCCGAACATCGACTGAGCGAGACCGAACCG
>CXRA01000136.1_pt1 | contig 9668 bp, 9 predicted proteins | sample 591111 | NCBI WGS metagenome assembly CXRA01 (sample SAMEA3491309, study PRJEB9169) | human gut metagenome | biome: ENVO:mammalia-associated habitat; material: ENVO:feces | place: Bangladesh | collected 2010-04-07 | reverse complement strand
GTCACTCACGATTCGCCCGAAGTGCTTGAGCTTGTGGGCAACCGAGCCGATCGGACTTGCCGTTCTTGGAGTACTTATCGCCGCGACGGTCATCATAACGGTCATCAGATTTCTTACCGCGACGGCGATCACGGCGATCCTCATATCGAGTGTCGGCACGATCCTCGCGTCGATTGCCACGACGCTCATCGCCATGCTCGAACAGATAATCGCGACGCTCGGCCTCGGGATTGCTCATGCCGGCGCGGCGTTCCGCACGGTTGCGGTTCTTCTTGTTGGCCTTGCCGCCGTGCTTGCGCTGCGACTTGTCATCGGCAGCGAACTCATCGCCGGCGGTCTCGTACCGAGACTCGGTCTCGATGACGTTCTGCTCGTCACGGTTGCGATTGCGGTTACGCTTGCGCTTGCCGCCGCGGCCGGACTCGCTGCTCGCCGCGTTCTTGGCACCCTTATTCTTGCCCTTGCGCGGGTTGCCGACGGGCTGCGACTTGTCGAGACTCCAGCCGTCCACGCGCTCGGCTCGGTTGCCCACAAGCTCAAGCACTTCGGGCGAATCGTGAGTGACCTCAATCATCTTGGTTTTGATACCGGCCTGATTCAGCAGTCGGCGCGTTTCACGACGCTGTTCTGGCAGCACCAGGGTGACCACGTCGCCGGCCTTGCCAGCGCGGGCGGTACGACCGGAGCGGTGCACGAACGACTTCGGGTCGGCCGGCGGCTCGACCTGCACCACAAGCTCCACGCCGCCGACGTCGATACCACGGGCGGCCACGTCGGTGGCCACCATGACGCGCACATCACCGGAGTCGAAGGCAGCGAGATTGCGGTCGCGCTGGTTCTGGCTCAAATTGCCGTGCAGTTCGGCGGCCGGAATGCCGTTCTGAGTCAGGTTCTTGGCGAGCTTCTTGGCCTGGAACTTGGTGCGGGTAAACAGGATACGACGGCCAGTACCGGAGGCCAACGTACGTACAAGCTCATGCTTGTCACCGCGCGTGGTTTCAAACACATGGTGGGTCATCAGGTCAGGTTCGGCGGTGGCCGAATCGACCTCGTGCACCTTGGGATCATGCAGGAATGTGTTCACCACTTCATCCACGCCATGATCGAGCGTGGCGGAGAACAGCATATGCTGGGCGTTGGGAGAAATCTGCTCAAGCAGTCGCTTGACCGGCGGCAGGAAGCCCATGTCGGCCATTTCGTCGGCCTCGTCGATTACCACGACTTCGACGGACGAAAGCGTGAGCGCTTTCTGACGCAGCAAATCCTCAAGACGGCCCGGGCAGGCGACCACGATATCGGCGCCGGCCTTCAAATCACGCACCTGATGGATGTACTTGACACCGCCGTAAATCGTGGTGGTATTCATGCCAAATGTGCGCGCCAACGGCATCAGCACGTCATTGATCTGGTTGGCCAGCTCACGGGTGGGGGCCAGCACGAGTCCGCGCGGATGGGGCAGGAAATCATCGGAGCGGCGCTCCTCAAGACTTGCCTTCTTGCGACGCTTGATTTCATCGCGGAATTCCTTCATCGCGGTTTGACCAAGCGAATCATAGGATCCAAGACGAGTGACCAGAGGAATCGAAAAGGCGAGGGTCTTGCCGGAACCGGTACGGCCTCGGCCGAGAACGTCGCGCCCGGCCAACGAGTCGGGCAAAGTATCGGCCTGAATGGGGAACGCGGTCTTTTTTCCGTCCGCCGCGAGCACGCGTACCAACGGTCCGGGTACTCCAAGTTCACCAAAGGTAATGGGTTTGGATTTCTCGCCGTCATTCATCGGGAAATCGGCGGAATCCTCGAAATCATCAAAATCGTTACGGGGCACAATGGCCTTTCATGTCAAAGGTTGCGCAAATTACGCAAGCTTTCCAAACCTAGCGTAAGGCCACTACTTTGCTTGTGAATACCACGGATCTTGCTATTTCACGACGCTACTCGCACATCTTGCTTTCAACGTTTCATGAATCACTTTTTAGCCCGCGTCATATGTGTTCTTTAGCGTCAGGAAATCAGGAAATGACCCCACTCATCCTAAAATCCTGTCGTTGAGACACCCTCAGTGACAGAAATTCAGGAGCATGGGGGGTGATTTCCTAAAATTCTGTCGCTCACTATGACTCAGCGACAGAAATTCAGGATGAAGCCACTCTTTTCCTGAATTTCTGTCGCTGATGAAGATAAGACGGTCAAACGGGCACCTACAGCACGTCCGGATCGTCCTTGGCGATGGTGCCGGTGGCCTTGCCGATGGCCTTGAGGCCGTGGTAGGCCACGAGAATCACGATCGTGCCGATGGCGATGCCGTTGAAGGACGTGCCGCCGATGGTGAACGCGAACTGGCCGATGGCGATGATCATGGTGATAGCGGCCACCATGATGTTGACCGGCTTGTCGAAGTTGACCTTGTTCTCCACCCAGATGCGAATACCGATCATGCCGATCATGCCATAGAGCAACGTGGTCACACCACCGAGCACGCCGGCGGGAATCGTGTTGATCACGGCGCCGAACTTCGGGCACATGCTCAGAATCAGGGCGAAGGCGGCAGCGCACCAGTAGGCGGCGGTGGAGTAGACCTTGGTGGCGGCCATAACGCCGATGTTCTCGCCGTAGGTAGTGGTGCCGGAGCCGCCGCCGAAGCCGGCGAGCGTGGTGCCAAGACCGTCGGCCATCAGGGCGGTGCCGATCTGGTTGTCGTAGTCACGGCCGGTCATCTGGGCCACGGACTTGACGTGGCCGACGTTCTCGGCCACAAGCACGAGCACGACGGGCAGGAACATAGGCAGGATGGAGAAGTCGGCCTGCGGCAGGTGGAACTTCGGGAAGCCGATCCATGCGGCGTCATTAATGGCGGAGAAGTCGACCTGGCCGCGGAAGCAGGCATAAACGTAGCCGATGATCACGCCGACCAGAATATTGAGTCGACCAAGCAGTCCCTTGAACAGCACGGCGATAAGCAGCACGGCCAGCAAAGTCACGACTGCGGTATCAGGCGCGGCCTTGAAATTGGTCCATACGGAGGGTGCCAGATTGAAGCCGATAATGGCCACGATCGCACCGTTGACCACCGGCGGCATGATGATGTCGATCCACTTGGCACCGGCGTAATGCACGAGCACGCCGACCAAAGCCAGCAGGATACCGGTGCACATGATGCCGAAGCTGGCGACCGCGATGCCCTTGTTGGCGGTGGTGACTGCGGTGATCGGGGCGATGAAGCCGAAGGACGAGCCCAAATAGCTTGGCAGCACGTTCTTGTTGATGAGCAAGAACAGTGCGGTGGACATGGCGGTGAAGAACAGGGTGGTGGACGGATCAAAGCCCGTGAGAATCGGCACCAGGAAGGTGGCGCCGAACATAGCGATGACGTGCTGCGCACCGATGCCGGCGGTGCGGGTCCAAGTCAAGCGCTCGTCAGGCTCGACCACCTCGCCGGGCCGCAACGTCTTGCCGTCGCCATGCAATTGCCACTGGAAGATATTGGACATTACTACTCTCCTCGCTCTTGGCGTCAGGCACGGCCTACACACATCCGACCGCGCTGCGCGCCATTATATCTCATGGAGATTTTGCGAAGACGCACTTTGCGCAAGCTATTTGCCGTAATACTCCAGCAGGTGCGGGTCGACGGCCTGCACCACGTCCACCAGATCGCCATTGGACAGATATGGGCGTTTGAATTCGCGCCACGGCTCCACCTTGACCTCCCAACGTCCGCTCGCCTCGTCAAGCACGGGCCGGGCGGTCTGCTCCCAACGCACACGCTTGGACGTGCGACCGGTTTCGGGGTCTCGGCGCGTGTAATGCAGGCACGTGCAGTTGGTGATCTTCCAGTCGTCCGAATCGGCGCGATGCAGGAACTCCTCGTCGGCCAGATCCTCGATGGTGAGCATCAGGGCGAGCATGAAGTCGCCGTGCGTGACCATGACCACGGACTCCGAGTCGGACTTGCGGCTTAGCGAGGTCAGAATGTTGTGCACGCGGTCCTCGGCCACGTCGGCGATGGATTCGCCCGCCGGCGGCCGCCAGTACAGCGGGTCGGTGTTCTTGAAATTCCAGTTGCGGGCGTAGTTGGTTTTGAATTCGTCCTTGGTGATGGTGTTGATCTCGCCCCAGGAGCGCTCGCGCAGCACGCGGTTCTCCTCCCATTTGGCTTTGGGCAGGGCCATGGTGGCCGCGGTCTCGCGAGTGCGTACGTATGGCGAGACCATGTAGCGGTCGAATAGCTGCTGCTGGCTGACGAGCCAGCGTCCGATGCAGTCGGCCTGTTTGCGCCCGGTGGCGGTGAGCCGCCATGAGCGGTCGGGCACGGTGACGTTGTCCTGCGTGTACAGGGAGTTGTCGCCCTGTTCGCCCGCTTGGACGATGACGTTCGCCTCGGATTCGCCATGTCGGATTACGTAAAGATCGAGCGGCATGCTCATCTGTGCTCCTCCTTCGTTGTCGGTGACGCTTCGTTGTTCCGCGCCGTCCGCTATTTCACCCGCGTTATGGTATTCCCTTTGACCATGAACGCACGACGGGCCATATCGATCATCGGCTGGTCGAACCTTGAGTCGGTGTAGAACTCGTCGACGACGGCGTCCGGACCGTACAGCTCGCGGAATCGTCTGGCCTTGTTGGTGTTGAAGTTGAGATACGTGACCGTCATCGTCTCCATATCGACCTTGCTGGCCACGAGGTTCCGCACGCCGAGCCTGCGGCATGCCTCCCCCACCGTCAGGTCGAAGGACGCGGTGAGGATCACGTCATCCGGTTCGGGCTGGTACCAGGGCTTGATGCGCGGGTAGTTCCGATCCCAGAAATCGTTCACGAGCTGTTCGACGCTCGCCACACGCCGGGAACGGTTCAGTTCCGTGAGATAGCCTTCGGCCATCCTGCCCACGCCGTATTCCATCTGCTCAAGCGTGGCCCGCCCGAGTTTGTATTTGACCGCGTACCGCAGCACGGGTGCGATGAAGCGGAACACCTTCGGGTCGTGTCGGGCGGAATACAGGTACAGGTCGAACAGGCTTTCGCCATCGTAGATGGTTCCGTCAAAATCGAATACGCGCATACCTTCTGCTTCTACTCTGCTGTTCCTTGTTCAAGGCTAATCATGGCAGGCCGGCAAAAGCGCGAATATGCGGTGAATTTCACATGAACACTGTTTTTTTGGGGGCTTCCCCGGCGGTCATCGTCCCCGGTCCGGCACCGCTCCGGCACGCCTGCGCGTCTGGCCGAACAGATAGACGCCGATGGGCAAGGTCAGCACACCGCCGATGACGAACACCAGCGAAATCGGGATCATATCGGCCAGAGGCGCGAAGACCAGCATGCCCAGCGGCATGCCCAGCGTGCTGAGCGTGGTGTCGAGACCAAAGACGCGGCCGACCACATTCTCATCGGACTCGGTCTGCATGATGGTGCGCATCGGACCCACGCAGATGGCGGAGGCGACACCATTCGCCACGTCGACAAACAGGTACGCCAGCAGATTGGGCGCGACCCCGAGACCCATCACGGTCACGCCGACCAAGGTGACGCCGAGCGCGACCATGCGCATGTTGTCGCGCACGACCTTGGCCCCGACGGTGGACATGAACGCGCCGCCAAGCAACATGCCGATGCTCCAGCCCAGCTCATTGGCCGCGAGTTTGTCGGAGGCGGTGGTCAGGTTGATGAATCCCAGATTCAGATCGATCCCCTCGTATTCGCGGGTCATGAGCAGCAGGGTCAGATTCATCGGGGCCACGGCGATGAAACAGGTCAGCGCGTCGCCCAACACCACGTTGCGCAGATTCGGCCGACGCCACGTGTAGTCGAATCCCACCTTGAGATCGGCGAAGACACGGCGGACGCCGGCGAGCGGTGAGCGTCCCTCCCCTTCGGGCACGGCGTGCGCGGCACACTCCGCCGTCGCGTGTCTCTTCGGCACCTTGATCAACGCTACGAACCCGACGCCGATGACCGCCGTGGTCACGTCAATCAGCAGGATCGACCACAACGGCACCATGTTGATGAGCACGGCGGCCACCGCCGGCGCCACTATCATGTTCGCCGAATTGATCACACCGTATATCGAATTGACGCGCAACAGTTTGCCGGAGGGCACGACGTCCGGGATGAACGACTGCACGGCCGGCGTCTGGATGCCGCCGCCCGCCGAACGGATGAGCAGCACCACGAAGATCGTGGCCAGTCCGGCCCATCCCATCGCGAAACCCAACGACAACACGACGGTGACGGCGGCGATCACCATGTCCGGCAGCATGATCAGCAGTTTGCGATTATGGCGGTCCGCCCATGAGCCGCCGAAGATCGAGACCACGGCCTGCGGCACCACGCCGAACAGGGTGGCCAGCAGCATCGCCGAACCGGTTCTGGTCTGCAATACGATCCACCACCAGATGGCGTACTGCACGATGCTGGAGCCCAACAGCGAAAACGCCTGACCGACGAGCAGCAACGCCACACGCCGAATCCACGCGGCATCGGCCCCCTCGTTCGCCATGGCCCCGGCATACGCGCCGGACCCGCCCACCCCATCGGACGTCACGGGCATGGTCGCTCCAATCTACTCATCGCTTCAGCACGCATGGGCCCGTTCCCGGCCCCGCCTCATCTCACACCAGTACCATAGAATGAAGGTCTGATATACCATCCGGCGTCTTTCGGAAGATGGTCGAGCGTAAGGAACCCGCTATGAGAATCATCGGCAATATCCTATGAATCGTTTTGGGCGGATTGGCGATCACGATCTCCTGGGTGCTAATCGGATTGGTTCTATGCGTCACCATCATCGGCATTCCTCTGGGCATTCAGGCGTTCAAGATGGCCAAACTCGCGCTCTGGCCGTTCGGGGCGAGCATCCACGGGCTGTAGGGTCATCGTGGCACGGGCGGCAACGGCCCGGACTTCGCGACCTTCCAGAACGCCGCCCTTCCGATTCACATCGTTTGCCGTCTATCATGGAATTCGGATGCACAACGCACCGAACGCATGAAAGGACAGATCATGATCAACCATGTGACCGTCAAGGTGAAGGATTTCGACAAGGAGGAGGCGTTCTACGAGGCCGCCCTGGCGCCGCTGGGCTACGGCAAGGGCCCCGCTTTCCCGGGCGTTCAGGCATTCGTGGCGCAGGACGGTTCGTCGGTGTGGGTTTCCACCGCCGCTGAAGGCGATACCGTTGCGCCGGTCCACGTGGCGTTCGAAGCCGCCGGCGACGACGCCGTGAAGGCGTTCCACGAGGCGGGTCTGGCCAACGGCGGCACCGACAACGGCCAGCCCGGCCCGCGCCCGAACTATGGTCCGACCTATTATGCCGCGTTCGTGCATGATCCGGAGGGCAACAACATCGAAGCCATGCACAACTGATCGATCATCGACCGATCGAGCGACGATCCCGTCGGACGGAACACGCCTTCCATCCGACGGGATCGTCATATTCGCCCACGCCCATGAATCACCGCACCGCCGCGACCGTTCGGCACGCCCCAACAGCCAAGGCCATCACAGGTAAGTGCTCCAGCCAAGCTTGACGGCGAGGACGATGCCGGTCAACACGGCGGCGGCCCGCATGATGTTCTCCGGAATACGCCGGGTGATGGGAGGCGCGATCGCACTGCCGATGGTGCAGCCGATGCACATCATGATGGCGAACGGCCAGTAGACGGAACCACGGATGATGAACATGATTGCGGCGGAGATATTCGCGCCGAAGCCGACCACGGTTTTCAACGCGTTAATCTGATGGAACGGGCCGATTTTGCCCAAATCGAGAATCGCCAGGGCGAGCGTGCCGGCGGCCGCGCCGAAATAGCCGGAATAGACGCCGACGAAGCTCACGCCGACCCACAGCCACCACGGATCGTCGCACAACGCGCCGTTCGTCGTCGCGTCGGCGATCCGCGCGGCACGCTCCGCCTGATACGATTGCGGCAGCGCCCGCGCCACGGCGTCGCGCGCGGCCGCTTTCCTCCGTGGATTGAACGCGATGATGAGCGCACTGAACAGGATCAACGGCGGCACCGCGAACTCAAAGACCTTCGCGGGCAATTCAAGCAGCAGCAGGCCGCCGATGACGCCGCCGACCAGACCTATGCAGGCATAGACGGCCACACGCCCGCCCTGGCCCGTGAGCTCCTTGCGGGCGGAGAGCAGTCCGCCGATGCCGGTGCCGCACACGCCCACCGTGTTCGTGGTGTTGGACAGCACGGGCGGAATACCGAACGCCAGCAACGCCGGATAGGAGACCAATGAGGATGCGCCGACCGCGTATCCGACGAATCCGGCGGCGACGCCGGCTACGAGCACCAACAGCAACGTGGTGACGGACGCTCCTGCGATCATGGGATCCTCTCCTCTCATTGCGGTTTCCATGGCAACGGGAGCCAAGCGTAATAGCTCGGCTCCCGCGCACCACATCATTGCCCGGAACGTGAAAACACCGGCACCGGCCGTCATGGGAATGCCCTGCAGCAACCATAGCGCCACGATCATCGAGATGATGATCACGCTGGCCCCGCGAACGAATCCCCATAGGCGCAGCAGCACCGAGCGAACCAGCTGCAGGGCGCGGGGCACTGGTATGAGGGAAGCGCCAGCATGAGCGGCTCCGGTTCAAGCCCACGGAACATGGTGTGGCGGAGCACCACGCCGACCAGCAGGACGATCATCACCGAAGCGACGTACATGAGAAACACCACGAGACCCGCGTATTTCGGGAAGAACGCATGGGCGAGCACCAGAAACACCGACAGGCGCGCGGAACACGCGACGAACGGCACCAGCATGCCGGTCAGCACCCGTTAACGGGAATCGGGCAGGGTGCGGGTGGCCGCCAAGGCCGGCAGATTGCAGCCGAAACCGACGATGATCGGCAAAAGCGCGCGACCGTCCAATCCCAAGGCGGGCATCGGCCCGTGATTCAGCCCAGGAGCGCAGGTCATCGGCGGTACGCCCGTCGGCATCGGCCGTGATGCCGGACCATGCGGCCAGTCCATGAGGAATGGGGGTTCCCGGAAACCCGCCGCGATGGCATCGGCCAATGCCTTGGCGCCGTCTCCGGTACGCCCGTCGACCGCGACGACCGGCATGCCATCCAGCAGACGGGACAACCGTTCCGTATCGACGCCACAGCCATTGCGAAACGCCAGTGGATTGGCAACGGTGTGTTGGGCAATTCTTTAGAGGACGAGTCCTTGTTGTGTGAATTCGTTGGGGCTCCGGTATCCGGGGGTGGAGTGGAGTCTTTGGTCGTCGGACCACCACACATAGTCGTTGAGGTCGGAGCGTGGTTGTTCCAGGCCGGTGTGGTGGTCCCGGTATATGAGCTCCTTCTTCAGGAGCCTGTTGGTGGATTCGACCACGGCGTTGTCGTACGGGTCGCCCTTCCCTGACGGCGATCCTCCGATGCCGAACACGTCGAGCGGCCCGTCGATTTTCGCGTCGTCGAACCCGCCGCCCCGGTCCGTGTGGAACACCTCCACCCCGGTCAGGGGGAAGCCGAACATGGCGAACGCGCCCAATACCAGGCTCGCGTCCCGGGCCCGCCCGGCGGAATGGCCGGTAATGCCCCTGTTCGCCAGGCCGGCCAGCAGGCACACGTACGCCCACTCGCCGCCGACGCGCACGTACGTCAGGTCACCGGCCAGGTGGGTGCGCGGCTCGCAGCCGTCGAACCC
>CXRA01000024.1_pt1 | contig 10078 bp, 5 predicted proteins | sample 591111 | NCBI WGS metagenome assembly CXRA01 (sample SAMEA3491309, study PRJEB9169) | human gut metagenome | biome: ENVO:mammalia-associated habitat; material: ENVO:feces | place: Bangladesh | collected 2010-04-07 | reverse complement strand
CATTCTTGGCGCCGGTGGTCGGCATCTCATCATCGGCATTGTCGTGNTCCGCCGGNTTGTAGGTGTCATTGTTGCTGAACGCCTTCTTGGCCTCATCCGACATAGACATGCTGGCGGGAGCGGCAAAGGCAAGAGTAGAGCCAACGGCACCGGCACCAATAACAGCAAGCTTCGTGGGCTTAACGGTAGTTTCCGCCATGATGGATAAACCTCTCTTCAAAGGCGGTCTGCTGATGAATGGCAGGCCTTGTAACTAACGGTTTCACTTTATAAACCCGCTAAGACGTTTCGCGGGCCACAATGCATATCCAATGATGCCATAACCCTAATGTTTTCAGCAGTTGTTAGCGCTCACAGCCATTATGTGATTTTCGTCACGTTATTTATGCGATTGATTGCTCCATGATTTGCGCAGCCAAGTGCGAATCGACATCCGCTTCGAGCGCCACTCCGTCATCGCGATATTCCACGGAATCCACCTTGCCGTATTCACGTACACGGGAAAGCAGAGACCCCGCCGTGTACGGCAGCAACGCATTGATATGCACATGCGGCACGGGCAACAGCTCTTCGACCGCATCGCGCAACGCATCCAATCCCTTACCGCTGTATGCCGACACGATGAACGCATCTGGCTGCAAGGCGGCCAGACGTTCTCGCTTGGCGTCATCAATCTGATCGGCCTTATTGAACACGAGAATACGGGGGATGGAGGCGGTGCCTTCAATATCCGCAAGCACATCGTTCACCGCATCAATCTGGGAGAACGGATCCGGGTGGGAGCCATCAACCACATGCACAATCACATCGGCCTCTCCCACTTCCTCCAGCGTGGATTTGAATGCCTCGACCAGCTGCGTGGGCAGTCGACGCACGAACCCGACCGTATCCACGTAAGCGAATGCACGCCCGTCATGGGTTTTGGCACGGCGCACCGCCGTGTCCAGCGTGGCGAACAGCGCGTTCTCCACCAATTCCGCAGACCCCGTCAGCCGGTTGGTCAACGACGATTTACCTGCATTCGTATACCCCACCACAGCCACGGTAGGCAGCCCGAATCTCCTACGGGAGCCACGCTTGATCTCACGCGCCGGTGCCATTTCGCGAATCTGCCGACGCAAGCGGGCGATACGCGCACGAATCACACGGCGATCCATCTCGATCTTGGTCTCGCCAGGACCACGCGATCCGATGCCCGCATCCGCACCAGCCGCACGACCACCGGCCTGACGGGACAGAGATCCGCCCCAGCCGCGCAGTCGTGGCAACATGTATTCAAGCTGCGCAAGCTCCACCTGGGCCTTGCCCTCACGTGAAGTGGCATGCTGGGCAAAAATATCGAGAATCACCGCAGTGCGATCCACCACTTTGACTTTGGCGGCATCCTCAAGTGCACGACGTTGAGACGGTGCCAGATCATCATCCACGACAATCGTATCGGCCTCTTCACGGGCCACGATATCCGCGATTTCCCGTGCTTTGCCGGAACCGACATATGTAGCGGCATCCGGCTTGGACCGATGCTGCAATAAGCCATCGCACACCACGGCACCTGCCGTTTCGGCGAGAGCCGCCAACTCCCTGAGCGACTCCTCCGCCTTGGCCTGGGTGGTCACCGCCGATGACCAGACACCGACCAACACCACACGCTCAAGACGCACCTTACGGTATTCGACCTCAGTAACATCCTGAAGCTCCCCCAAGCCGGCCACATGTTTCAGCTCGTTACGGGCCTCACGCTCCTCCCATTCCTGGTTGGAGTCTTCATGCCATCCCGCGGCTCGTTGGGTATCGTCGAGCAGCACATTGGATTGGCCGGACAACACTCCCAATGGGGCTTCATCAGCGTCGCTGCGATCAATGTTGGTGTACTGGGTGTTGTCGGTCAAAGGCACCTCGGTGTCAGTCAAGTGTTCACGATTCTTCTATGCCTCCTTATTATCATCGAGTGAGGTGACATGCCAGCATTGGCATATGCAAGAAGCGGGAAACCCGCGGGAATGGAGCGAAACATGGCCGAACAGTATTTCTCCGCGGAGCCATCGTCAAAGGACGTGCGCCGCACGCTCAATGTGACGTTGCAAGGTCATGATGCCCAAGTACAGGTATCGAACGGAGTGTTTTCCGGCTCCCGCGTCGACTTGGGCACTTCCGTGTTGCTCAAGCACGCTCCGGAACCGCCGGTATCCGGCAATGTGCTGGATCTGGGTTGCGGCTGGGGGCCAATCGCCCTCGCTCTGGCGTTCGCATCGCCCGAAGCGAACGTATGGGCCGTGGACGTCAACGAACGCGCCCTGGAACTCACCCATGTCAACGCCGAGGCCAATGGCTGCCGCAATGTTCACACCACACAGGTGGATGAAACCAGCACCCCACTGCCAGCCGACCGCCAGAGCGCACATTGCGAGCCGATTCCCGGCGACCTCACATTCGATGCGATATGGTCGAACCCCCCGATTCGCATCGGCAAGGAGGCCTTGCATACGCTGCTCATGGCCTGGCTGCCCAAACTCAAGGTGGGAGGAGCGGCTTATCTGGTGGTGCAAAAGAACCTTGGCTCCGACTCGCTGATCCCCTGGCTGGACGAATCGCTGGGCGAAGGGTTCACTGCAAGCAAATACGCGAGCTCCAAGGGCTTCCGTATCATTGAAGTTCGTCATGAAATATGAGTATCCTGCCGAACTTCCCGTATCCGCCGCACGTGATGAGATAGCCAACGCTGTCCGTCGTTCACAAGTCGTCATCGTTTCCGGTCAGACCGGTTCCGGCAAAACCACGCAGCTGCCGAAGATTCTGTTGGAACTCGGCCGGGGCACACACGGCAAGCAGATCGTGCATACCCAGCCCCGCCGTATCGCCGCACGCACGGTGGCCGAACGCATCGCCTCCGAAATGGGCGTACGTCTGGGCGATGAAGTCGGCTATCAGGTGCGCTTCACCGACGAAAGCTCCCCGAATACGCGTCTGCGCGTGGTGACCGACGGTATTCTGCTCGCCCAGATTCAACGCGATCCGAAGCTCAGCCAGTATGACACGATCATCATCGACGAGGCCCACGAGCGCAGCCTGAACATCGACTTTCTGCTCGGATATCTAACGGCCCTGCTCCCCCAGCGTCGCGACCTGAAGCTCATCATCACCTCCGCAACCATCGATTCGGTGAAGTTCCAAGAACATTTCGCGCACGCATTGCACGAGAAAGTACCAGTGATCGAGGTGTCCGGCCGCACCTTCCCTGTGCAGGTGGTGTACGAACCGCTCGGCACCGCACCCGCACTGATGCGTGAGGTGCCGGGCTTTGCGACCGGCGCCCGCCCCGGAGACGCCGACTATGACGAGCTGGCGAGCGCCATCGCCGAATCCGATGCCGATCATTCCCGCAGACGCGGCAATGCCGATTACGCCGACGACGGCATCACCGACATGCCCACAGCGGTGGCCCGAGCCTGTGCCGAGCTGGTCATCCATTCCTCCCATGAGCGCGGCCCGCGTGACATTCTGGTCTTCGCTTCCGGCGAGCGCGACATTCACGAGTTCGAGGCAGCTCTGCGTCACCATTACGGCCCGCGAGCCGATGACATGCACCGCCCCGACGCCATTGAGATCATGCCGTTGTTCGCGCGCCTGTCGGCCGCCGACCAGCACAAGGTGTTCGAGTCTCACACCCATCAGCGCATCGTCATCGCCACCAACGTGGCCGAGACCTCGCTGACCGTGCCCGGTATCCGTTATGTGGTGGATCCCGGCACCGCGCGCATCTCCCGTTATTCGAAGACCGCTAAGGTGCAGCGTCTGCCCATCGAGCCGATCAGCCAGGCCAGCGCCGATCAGCGGTCCGGCCGATGCGGACGTGTGGCCGACGGCATTGCCATCCGGTTGTATTCGCGTGAGGATTACGAGACCCGTCCCCGTTTCACCGAGCCGGAGATCCTGCGAACCTCGCTAGGCGCGGTGGTGCTGCACATGCTCTCCGTGGGCGTGGCCCGTACGGCGGAAGACGTCACGAACTTCGGTTTCATCGACCCACCGGACATGAAGGCTGTGTCCGACGGATTCAACGAGCTGACCGAGCTGAAGGCCATAGGCCGCAAGCGTGGCGAGGTGACGCTCACCCATACCGGTCGTCAGCTGGCGCGTATTCCCATCGACGTGCGTCTGGGCCGCATGGTCATCGAAGCGGCCAAGGCCGGTTCACCGAATCTTCTGGCTTCGGTGCTCGTGGTGGTGGCGTTCCTCAGCTTGCAGGACCCCCGCGAGCGCCCGGATGACAAGCGTGAGGAAGCCGACCGCATTCATAACCGGTATGCGGATGAAACCAGTGATTTTCTTACGGCGTTGAATATCTGGGATCGCGTATTCCAGACGGATGGCGATCCGAGCAACAATGCGTTGCGCCGTATCTGCAGAACCGAATATTTCAGCTGGCTCAGGATGTGCCAGTGGAAGGATCTGGTCTCTCAGCTCAGGCAGATGTGCAAGGAGCTGAAGTTCAAGGTCGGCGACCCGTTGCCGTCTTCCCGCCCCGGTTTGGAGATTCGTCAGCTGCCATTGAATCAGCAGGCCGCGCATTCGCTGTGCTGTTCGTGGGATACGGACGGCATTCATAGATCGATGCTTGCCGGCTTGCTGTCCATGATGGGCATGCAGGTGATCCGAGAACCCAAGGCTTCCGACTTTGCGGGACTCAGTGGAGCGGCTCGTGCCCGCGCGATGAAACGCGCCCAAAAGATGTCGAAGAATGACTATCAAGGTGCGCGCGGCACTCATTTCGCCTTGTTCCCGGCCTCCGCCGTAGCCAAGAAGACCCCTTCATGGGTGATGAGCACCGAACTGGTGGAGACCTCTCGTCTGTGGGCCCGGTATTCGGCCGCCATTGACCCGGCATGGGCCGAACCGCTGGCCGGCCAGCTAACCCGCACCACGTATGCAGAACCGCATTGGTCTGGCTCGCGCGGCTCCGCCGTGGCCACCGCACGCGTCTTGCTCTATGGTCTGCCGATTGTGCAGGATCGTGCCGTGCAGTGGGGGCGCATCAATCCGCTTGAGGCCCGTGATTTCCTGATTCGTCAAGGCTTGGTGGAAGGTGACATTCAGCAGCGCTTCAGCTACGACGAATTCGTGGGCAGGAATCGCGACATTCTTGAGGATGCCGCCGATGATGCCAGCCGCACCCGTCAGCTGGCGGACACCGTTTCCGACGAGGATCTGTTCGATTTTTATAATGCCGTCATTCCCAATGATGTGACCTGTGTGGCCGATTTGGCGAAATGGTGGAAGACCGATCACGATAAGCAACCGGATTTGCTGGATTTCGACCCGGCCAAGGTGGAACGCCTGGCATCCAGCGATTCGGTCAGTTTGGACGATTACCCTGACCATTGGCATACCATCGGTTCCGATGGCCAGCCTATCGACCTGCGCCTGAGCTACGTGTACGACCCAACCGATCCGGCCGATGGCGTCACCGTGCATGTGCCGCTCAAGGCACTCTCACGCATTACCCCCGACCAGTTCACATGGAATGTGCCGGGCTTGTTGGATGAGCTGATTCTGGCAATGATTAAGGCACTGCCCAAGCAGTTGCGCGTCCAGTTCGTACCGGCCCCGGATGCCGCACGCACGATTCGCGATTGGATTGACGATCATTATCCCAATCTGCCGGGTTCCGGCTCGCAGCAGAAACCGAATCTGCCACCGGTGGATGAGGAAGGCACCACTGTTGGCTGGCCCGATCTGGCGCACGTGTTCACCAAGGCCGCCATCGCTACCGTGGGAGCGCAGATTCATCCTGAGGTGTTGGGACCGGAATTGGTCGAGCGTCTGTCCCCGTATTTGCGGGTTACGTTCTCAGTGGAGCAGCAGTTGCCGGCCGGCAAACATCCGCGTGGCCGCCGTCACGCACGCGGGCCGGTTAAAGTGCTGGGCACCGCCAAAGATCTGAAGGCATTGCAACGCGAATTCGCCGCGCAGGCGGAGGCTTCGGCCCGTCAGATGGTCAAGAAACAGGCCGAACAGGCCGGCGAGCAAGGCAAGCTGGTGCAACAGGCGAATCTGCTGCATAAGGCGGGTGCCACTACCGAGTCGAGGGCCACGATGCTATGGCGTGGCGCATTGGATGCGTTGCGCTTGCCGGGCGAACGCATTTCGTCTCGTTGGCTGGGCACCGAAGCGTTGATGCTGGCTGCCGCCCCCTACAAGTCCACCAAGGAATTGGTTGAGGATTTGCAGCTGGCCACGGTCAAGCGTCTGCTGCCGAACGTCGACAAGCTCGCGGATGATGAAGCTCTGGCCAACGCAGTGCTCGACATACGCGAAGTGTATGAGGATACCGTGTACCAGGTGGCGCATGATGTCATCGGCATCATGAAGTCTTATGCCGACGTGGATAAGGCCACTTCCGGCAAGGCCGATCTGCCCATGCTTTCGGTGTTGCAGTCTATCCGTGACCATATCGCCACGCTTGTCTACCCAGGTTTTATCGGCCGCACTCCCCCGGATGCGCTGAAATCATTGAGCCGTTATCTGAAGGCGGATGTGAGCCGTCTGAACAAGGCGAAAACCGATAAGAACCGTGACGTCAAGTGGGCATGGCAGGCCGACGAGGCCAAGCAATTGGTCGATAAAGCATTGGCACGGGCAAAAGCCGAACCGGCCGGCCCGAAGCATGAAGCACTGATGCAGCAGGCCGAGCAGGCGCGTTGGATGCTTGAAGAATTCTATGTGTCTCTCTGGGCTCAAGAACTCGGTACCAAGGGGCCGGCATCGCTCAACCGCATCAAGAAAGCGCTGTCCTAGCCCTTAAATCACCGCTGAATATACGGACGCAGCAGTGTGGTGATGCCAGCAGCGAATAATGCGAATATCGCACCGACCGGCCCCAGCCAGGCGAGTCCAAGGAGATCGTTGACCAGACCGCCGACCGCCGAACCGATGGCGATGCCGATGTTGAAAGACATGGAGTTCAGGGATGCGGCCAAGTTCACCGAGCCTGGATGGGACTGGTAAGCCACGTCCATGTATAGCACCTGAGACGCGGAATTCTGCAGGTACATGAGCATGCCGAGCACCACCAGCAGCAACGCGCCGGCCGCCGGCACCAGCGAGGCAAAGGCCAGCAGGCACAGGCAGACCGCCTGCACACAGTAAATCGGGCGAATGTGCGTCAGCGGCTCCACACCGCGCCCTTTGTCGGCCAATTTGCCGCCGTACAGGTTGCTCCACAAACAGGCGCAGCCATAAATCACCAGGCCAATGCTGAGGTACTGTTCGGGCACACCGATTTCGTCTCGCATGATGGGAGACAGGTATGTATAGAAGACATAGGAAGCCGCTGCACCGCACACCACATCAAGCACGCCGAGCTGAATACGGCGGTCGAAGAACAAGCGGAACTGCCGCAGGAAGCCGATTTTCGCCGGGTGTGAGTTGCGCGGCAATACCAAGGCCATCGAAATCATCAGTACCGCAGTAAGCACGGAAACCAAATAAAACGTGACACGCCAGCCGAAAGTATTGGCCACCCATGTACCAATCGGCACGCCCACCACGGAGGCGATGGAGAACCCGGAGAACACCCAGGCGATGAATTTGGTGCGGTACTTATCCGTGGTCACATCCGGCGCAAAAGTCATGGAAATGGCCACCAGCGTGCCGGAGACGGAGGCAATCAGCAGTCTGGCGATCAACAACACCGGATAGTTCGGAGCAAGGGCGCACAGGATGTTGCCGACCAAGAACACACCCATCAATATCAGATAGGTGGCAAAACGGGGGAATCGTGCGGACAGTGCCGAGCCGACCGGCGTACATGGTGCATATACGAAGGCGAACAGCGCCACCAGATTGCCCACGGTCACTTCGGATATCTTGAGACCCGAGGCGATATCCGGCAGAATACCCACCACCACGAATTCGCTCATGCCCAGCATAAAACTGGCGAAAATCAGGATAGTGACCGGAAAGTTGAAGAAGCGGTCGGTACGCGCATTGGTCACAGGTGCGTTCGTCATATGTCTCTCTCGCATGCTCTCGGCTATGTGGGTTCAGTCTGTGTGCTCAGTCGACGTGATTGTTTCATCTCTGCTCGTCAAACGATTACCATCAACTCCGCGACAACACTATTCCCACCTCTGCCCGCTATCAGTCGTCACGACACACTATGAAAACCCCGCCGATGAACCACGCATCGACGGGGTGCAACAGATGTGCAACGCCTGCAATCACAGCTTCGGCAGGTACTTCTTCAACTCGTAAGGAGTGACCTGCTGGTTGTATTCCGACCATTCCTGACGCTTATTGTCCAGGAAGTAGCCGAACGCATGCTCACCCAAGACATCCGCCACGAAGTCAGACCGCTCCATGATCTTCAGCGCTTCGTCCAGCGAGCTCGGCAACGGCTGAATGCCCATGGCCTGACGTTCACCGTCGGTAAGCTCCCAGACGTCGTCACTGGTGGGCTCGCCCAGCTGCATCTGCTTGTCGATGCCGTCGAGGCCAGCAGCCAGCAGCACCGAGTAGGCCAGATACGGGTTGGCCACCGGGTCGAGCGCGCGGAACTCCATGCGCGCGGAGTTGCCCTTGCCAGGCTTGTACTGCGGGATGCGCAGCAGTGCGGAACGGTTGTTGTGGCCCCAGCAAATGTAGCTCGGAGCTTCGTTGCCGCCCCACAGGCGCTTGTACGAGTTGACGTATTGGTCAGTGACCGCGCAGATTTCGGCCGCATGGTACAGGATGCCAGCGGCGAACTGGCGGGCGGTCAGGGACATGTTGAATTCCTGACCGGCCTCGTAGAAGGCGTTGGAGTCGCCCTCGAACAAGCTCAGGTGAGTGTGCATGCCGGAACCAGGCGCGTCGGCCAAAGGCTTGGGCATGAAGCTGGCATGGATGCCGCGCTCCAGCGAAATCTCCTTGACCACCGTACGGAACGTCATGATGTTGTCGGCAGTGGTGAGCGCATCCGCATAACGCAGATCGATCTCGTTCTGGCCAGGACCCGCCTCATGGTGCGAGTATTCCACCGAGATGCCCATCTGTTCGAGCATGTTCACGGTGGCGGACTGCTCCTCCAAAAGGCTGATCGCCTCTCTCCGGCCCTCCTGCGCCTGCCAAATGGCATGGGAATCCAATGGCGCCTTGGCTCGAGTGGATATGCCGGCACGTGACCGGTCGCGCGGATCGGTGGCCTGCTTCCAGCTGGTTACATCGACAGGTGGATTGGCGGATGGGGTGAGATGGTCTTCGCTCATGAACCACACCTTAGCGCGGCTTCGCCGCCGAATCATGTAACACGGCACACCGGTGAGATGTTAACGCCCCTCGTAACACGGATATGGAACGATAAGCGATTATGGATAGACAGCAGGAGTTTGCGCTGCGCACGGTCGAAGAACGCGACGTGCGCTTCATTCGTCTCTGGTTCACGGATGTGTTGGGAACACTGAAATCCGTGGCGATTGCTCCGGCCGAACTGGAAGCCGCATTTGAGGAGGGTCTTGGCTTCGACGGTTCCGCCATCGAGGGCATGACCCGTGTGTCCGAAGACGACATGATCGTTCAACCCGACCCCTCAACCTTCCAGATTCTGCCATGGCGCGGCGGCCCGCAAGGTACCGCTCGCATGTTCTGCGACATTCTGACCCCGGACGGCGAGCCGTCGCTCGGCGATCCTCGCCACGTGTTGAAGCGTGCGCTTGCCAAGGCCAAGGATAAGGGTTTCACGTTCTACGTGCACCCTGAGATTGAGTTTTATCTGTTCGAAAGCCAGGATGATTGGTCCAAGGCGCCGACCCCGATTGATGAAGGCGGCTACTTCGATCACGTGCCGCGCAGCCCGGGCATGGACTTCCGCCGCGCCACCGTGAACATGCTCGAACAGATGGGCATCTCGGTGGAATACTCGCACCATGAGGCGGGTCCTGGCCAGAACGAGATCGATCTGCGTTATGCGGATGCGCTCACCACTGCCGACAACATCATGACGTTCCGTACGGTGGTCAAGGAGATTTCGCTGGAGCGCGGCATCCATGCCAGCTTCATGCCCAAGCCTTTGGCCGACGCGCCTGGTTCCGGCATGCACACT
>CXRA01000013.1_pt1 | contig 12263 bp, 10 predicted proteins | sample 591111 | NCBI WGS metagenome assembly CXRA01 (sample SAMEA3491309, study PRJEB9169) | human gut metagenome | biome: ENVO:mammalia-associated habitat; material: ENVO:feces | place: Bangladesh | collected 2010-04-07 | reverse complement strand
GAATGGCCGGCGATGCCCCTGTTCGCCGGGTCGATGAGCAGGCACACGTACGCCCACTCGCCGCCGACGCGCACGTACGTCAGGCCACCGGCCAGGTGGGTGCGCGGCTCGCAGCCGTCGAACTCGCGGCCGAGGATGTTCGCGAGCCCGGCCTCGTCGGCCCGCGTCCTGTGCGGTTCGGACCGTCTGCGCGCGTACGCGCCCGCATGCCCCGTTCGCGCATGATGTTGCCGACGCGTCTCCCGGACGCGGTGACGCCCCTCCGCTCCAGAGCGGCCTTGATCTTCCCGGCGCCGCAGCGCTCATGGCCGTCGCGCCGGACCGCGCGCACGTCGCCGGCGATCGGATCCACATGCTCCGTCTCGGGATGCCCGGCCATCCAGTAACAGGCGGAGCGGGGAACGCCCGGCATCCCGCATCGCGCCGATATCGGGCAGCGGGAGGCGTTGGCCCGTATCACCGCTACTTTCGCGCGAATACCGGCGCCGCTCGTTCTGAAACGTCCACCTCCATCTCCAACTGCCTGTTGCGCCTCCCCGGCCCGACCGGCTCGTTCCGCCCGGGCGTGCGGTTGTCCGCGGCCCGGGTGGAGCCGCTGTCGCGGATGCCCTGGACCCAACGGCGCAGCGTGGAATGCGAGATGTCGTACTCGGCCCTGATCTCCCGGGAGGGCTTGCCGTTCTCATACAACCGCACGATCTGCCGTTTGAACGACTCCTCGTAGTGACGGGGACGCTTCGGGCCGGCCATCGCCGGCCTCCAACCCCACGTCAATCGTCCCCCATCGGACTGTCTAATACATTGTAGCCAATCCACGCCTTATCGCCGGTTCTCTTGACGTCGATGGGCACGCTGAGCACGCCGCCGGCCTCGGAGGGCTCCTCGGCCGAGAAGAACCAGGCGCGCTCGGATCCGCCCGCGCACTCGACCATGTCGCCCTCGACGATCCGCAGCGTGGCTGTCGGGCCGTCGGCGCCCGTCGATGACATCAAGAAATGTAAGGTTCTCATCCCCGGGGCAGGCAACCCGGGAAGTACGATTCTCGGAAAACCTAAGCTTAGTGAACCTGGCACGTGCAGCTCAAACACATACAACGTAATCGTCCTTGGCACTTCCGTTTCGGAGGCGGAAAATCTGATTGCCTATCTTAAGACGCGGTTTGTTCGGTATCTCGTTGCGACAAGAACGTCCACGCAAGATATGGCTCCAAAGGCTTTTGAGTTCGTTCCGGTTCAAGAGTGGAGCCATATCTGGACCGATGAGGAATTGTTTGCAGAGTACGTCTTAGACGAAGCGGAGATGGCTGACATTTGCAACTCGATCCCAGAAATGGAATAGCCATGCCCAGTCAAGACTTCTTTCCACAACGCCCGGATTCTCATCCGTCGATCTACGCCTATAAGGACACTAATCCCAACCATAATGGGCTCCTCAAAGTTGGCTACACCACGCGCGACGTCGAAGTGCGTGTGTGTTGAGCAATTTCCGGTGATTCAACCCGAGGAGCGACCCTACAACATCGTTTTCGCAGAGTCGGCAGTTCGCGATGATGGCACGGTGTTCCTTGACCACCCGTTGCACCACTGGCTTGAAAGACATGACCACGAGGGGATGGGTGGCGAGTGGTTCCGCTGCACGCCAGATGATGTGCGCGCTGCATGGGTCGCCGTACGCGACCGCACCGAGAACGTCGAGGAGCGTGACCAGAACTTCAAGATGCGCCCAGAGCAGGCGGAAGCCGTGCGGCGCACTCGCGAGTATTTCGAGTCGGTCAACGCCGAGGGTTCTAAACGTACGCCCAAGTTCCTATGGAACGCAAAGATGCGCTTCGGCAAGACGTTCGCCTCCTACGAACTCGCCAAGTCCATGGGCATGAGTCGCGTGCTCGTGCTCACGTTCAAGCCTGCCGTCCAGAGCGCGTGGGAAGAAGACCTCAATCGCCATGTCGATTTTGAGGGCTGGCAGTTCGTGTGCCGCGAGGGCCAACAGTACGAAGACTGCGACCCGTCGCGTCCCATCGTCTGCTTCGGCTCGTTCCAGGACTACCTCGGCCTCGACTCAAACGGCAACATCAAGGCCCGCCACGAGTGGGTGCGCCTCACCGACTGGGATCTCGTCATCTTCGACGAGTATCACTTCGGCGCGTGGCGCGACTCCGCGCGCAAGCTCTTCGCCTCGATCGGCGAGGACGACGAGAAGGCCATCCACGAGGACGTCAAGGTCACCGGCAACGAGCAGGACGAGACCTGGCTGCCGATTGTCACCAAGTACTTCCTGTTCCTGTCAGGCACGCCGTTCCGCGTCCTCAATTCCGGTGAGTTCATCGAGGAGCAGATCTTCAACTGGACTTATTCGGACGAACAGGCCGCGAAAGCCGCTTGGAAGCCCTCCCAAGGCCCCAACCCCTATGCTTCGCTGCCGCGCATGGTCATGCTCACCTACCAGATGCCAGAGGACATCAAGCGCATAGCGCTCAACACCGATACCAACCAGTTCGACCTCAACGTCTTCTTCTCCGCGGAGGGCGAGGGCGAGGCCGCGCAGTTCAAGTTCAAGAGCTACGTTCAGATGTGGCTCGACCTGATGCGCGGCCAGCACATGCCTACTACGGTCGACGAGCTCAAGCTCGGGGAGAAGCCGGCCATGCCATTCTCCGATGTGCGCCTGCTTTCCGTGCTCGGCCATACCCTATGGTTCCTGCCCAACGTCGCATCGTGCTTCGCCATGAAGAACCTGCTCATGGAGCGCCAGAACACCTTCTTCCACGACTACCACATCAACGTGTGCGCAGGCTCGGGCGCGGGCATCGGTCTTGCCGCCCTGCCGCCCGTGCAGAAGTCGATGCGCGATCCGCTCGAGTCGGAGTCCATCACGCTGTCCTGCGGCAAGCTCACCACCGGCGTCACGGTGAAGCCATGGACCGGCGTCTTCATGCTCTCCAACGTAAAGAGCGCCGAGACCTACTTCCAGACGGCGTTTCGCGTGCAGTCGCCCTGGACGGTCAAGGACGACGACGGGAACATGCAAATCGTCAAGAACGAGTGCTACGTGTTCGACTTTGCGCTAGACCGCGCCCTCACCATGGTGTCCGACTACTCCACGCAGCTCTCCACAGAGAAGAAGGGCCCCGAGCAGAAGGTTGGCGACTTCATCCGCTTCCTTCCCGTGCTTGCCTACGACGGCAGCCGTATGAAGGAGATCAACGCCTCCGAAATCCTCGACATCGCCATGGCAGGGACCTCCGCAACGCTTCTCGCCAAGCGCTGGGAGTCGGCGCTGCTCGTCAACGTCGATAACGACACGCTACGACGCCTGCTCGCCAACGACGAGGCAATCAACGCCCTCATGAGCATCGAGGGCTTCCGCAGTCTCAACGACGACATCAAGACCATCATCAACAAGTCTGAAGCCATCAAGAAGGTCAAGAAGGAGAAGGGCGACAACCTCACCCAAAAGGAGAAGAAGCAGCTCACTGAGGAGGAGAAGGAGTTCAAGTCCAAGCGCAAGGAGATACAGGAGAAACTGATCAAGTTCGCCACGCGCATCCCGGTCTTCATGTACCTCACCGACTACCGCGAGGAGACCCTCTACGACGTCATCACTCAGTTGGAGCCGGGGCTTTTTAAGAAGGTCACCGGTCTTGACGTCTCGGATTTCAACTTGCTCGTTTCGCTCGGCATGTTCAATTCCGCCCTCATGAACGACGCGGTCTACAAGTTCCGTCGCTATGAGGATGCGAGCCTTGTCTATACCGGTATCAACAAGCATGAGGGCGAGAAGGTCGGCCTTTACGATACGTCCCTGTCCAATTACGACTACCTCTACGCGAAGCAGCAGGAGTCGATGGTGGCTCCCGACGGCTCCGCTCTGGGCAACGGCGCTAAGGCAGAAGCTCCGTCGCCTGCTGTTGCGGTAAAACCCTCGGTCAAACCGTCGGCATTGAGCGTTTCAAGGTCGACTGCGAAAGCAACGATGCTTGGAGAGGCTCCCCTCAAGAAGGACTGGGGCGTCGGCGTCCTCGAGTCCCACAACGTCCGTATCGCCGATCGCCGTCCCAAGGGCGGAAGCCTTTGAGCCATCGGCGGTGGTGAGCTAGACGTCGTCATGAACGAGCTTGCCGCAAATGGCGCACAGTTCACCTACAAGCTGGAAGGTGGCAAGGCAACGGGCTTCAAGGCCGGCTGGTGGCTTTCCGGTTATCCGAAAAAGACCGAGCCCAAGGCATTGGAGCCTGAAGGGCCAGCCATCACCGAAGACGACCTCTCCAAGATCGAGGAGGGAACGCAGGTCTTCCACAAGAACTTTGGCTACGGCGAAGTCGTTTCGATTGGCAGTGACAGAATCGCCGTGCGTTTCGACAACGACAAAAAGAAAAAAGAACGCGAATTCATGTTCCCGTCGACCTTCTTCCAGGGGATGTTGCAGCTATGAGATCCGCAGATGCCATCAAGTCGATACTTGAGGAGCAGGGGCGTTCCCAACGCTCCCTTGCCATCGATCTCGGTCTCACCCCGCAGGCGCTAGACCAGCGCCTAAAATCGAAAACTATGAAGGTGGAGACCTTATGCCAAACGGCGGCGCAGCTCAATTACTCTGTGAAGCTGGTTCCGAACGATGGCGGCGAGAGTATAGAGATCGAGGGTTAACCGATGGACTCAGAGCTTGACCTGTTGCTTCCTGATACCGAAAACGACGCGGGCGCGCCCCAGGGCGCCCCGCGAACCATTGAGCGCTCGCCGAGAAATCTTATCGGGGAGGCTCGCTTGGCGTTCGATGCCGGTTTGCTGATCTCATGCCTGACGGTTCTGGTCACCATTCCGGATGTTTGCGCGAACCTGATTGACCCCAGTAATAAAGATGGACAGCGAAATTGGTGCACGAGGTATCTCGGGTTTCCTAGCACCCCTGTGGTTGACGACATCGACAGATCTCGCAAGCAAAGTCGAGACCATATCGAGCGAACGATGGCCGCGCTCATGCGGGAAGACAACTTCACCGCATCCGATTTCTGCCAACTGCGAAACGCCGTGCTCCATACCGGATCTTCGGTTATTAATGGCGCGGGGGCAAAATACTCGCCGTTCCATTCGATCGGCATACAGGTCTTCGACAACGACAGCCAGCTGGTCGTCGGATATGGATCCACCAGCTCACCAGAGCCGGATGGGGTTGAGAACGACTGCCGCATAAAGATCAGCATCAACTTAACTGCCCTGCTTGCGCGCATGGAAAGGGGCGTTGAAAGGTTTTTGAGCGAGTATCCTGAGCTCGATAAGGAGAAAGGGAAATGGGAGTACCTGACTTGGGGAATCGTTGATTTTCGAGCTCCGACCCACTGAGGGCTCCTCTGTTCATGGAGTGAAGCGAGCAGCCTTATCGAGCAGTGCCAAAGCGTGATTAGGGGCATGCGCGAAGCCGCCTGCGACGATTCTTTCAGTCATCGCTCTTGCGTATCCCTCCTGAACCTGCGGGAACGCAAGACGATAAAGCCACAGGCTACGATTTACTGTGCGAAACAGGCGACAAAGAAGACAATCGGGCGTTTGACCATTCGTTTCGAATGATTTTGAGCCTCAAAACCAGCCCGTTTTTGTCCCCGGGACAAAAACGAAACTGCAGGCTCGCGGTTTCGAAATGGTTCGCGGATTTGTCCCAGGATTTGTCCCAAACACCTACGCGAAGTCACACGGCGGGATTCGGCGGTATGACGGTCAAGATCAACGAGCCAACTGGAGTCAACTGGAATGGCACAACAGTAAACGAGCGCGAAAGAGTGGGAATAAAGCAATAGCAATACAGATTGCTTAGAGGGGAACGATGTCATTCGATGTCGTTCCCCTCTACCATGCTTGACCCTGATTCTTTTGTGAGGTTCGAAGAGAAGAGAATCGTGAAATCGCAACAGCAAAGGGATGGAAAACTGTGAAGCGTTTTGTCGGACTTGACGGTATCAAAGGTCTGGCACTTATCGCCATCGTGCTATATCACTGCGTGCAGCAGAAGATGCCAGGCGGATTCTACGGCGTTGACGTATTCTTCACGGTATCCGGCTTCCTTATTGCCATCAGCCTTTTCCGTTCGCTGTCCACCACTGGCTCGTTGAATCTTAGGCGGTATATTCCTCGACGCTTGGTTCGACTGTATCCGGCTTTGCTTTTGCTGATTCCCGTTATCGTCTCCGTCTGCTGGCTGACCGAACGGGATTTGCTGGTTGCCATCCGCAATCAGGTCATCACCGTGCTGTTCGGCTGTTACAACTGGTATGCCATTGCCGGCGGGCAAAGCTACTTCGAGCAGACGAATCCACAAATTCTACGGCACTTGTGGTTCATCGGTGTGCTGACGCAGTTCTATATCATCGTGCCGTTCATCGCATGGGCGATGTGGAGGATTCGCGATACCCGTTTTGCCTCGCTTATTCCTCTGGGTCTTGCTGCCCTCAGCGGCGCTTCCATGTGGCTGATGTACAAGCCGGGCGCAGATCCGACCCGCGTTTATTTCGGCACCGATACCCATAGCGTGGGTCTCATGCTCGGCGTGGCCCTGGCTTGGTGGCTGACTCGCCACAATCAGGCAACGCCGCAAGCTCCCCGAGTCGCCGGAGCGGCAGCGGACTCAGGTTCCGTGCATGTCAATATTCCCGCAATACCCAACAATATTCCCAACAACATTGCCGAGGTCGCAGCGAAAACCACACGGCAACGTCTCTGGGAAACGATTGCACCAGCGATGTCGCTGACAGCGCTGGTGGCACTCATTATCATGACGGTGAACGGGCAGCAAGATGACTTTGCATTCCGCGGCGGCATCATTATTGCCAGCGTGCTGTCTGTGTCGCTGATTGCAGGCACCATCAGCGATGACTCGTGGATGCAGGACCTGATGAAGTTCAAGCCGCTAGCGGCATTGGGGCGCTACTCATACGGCATCTACCTGTGGCACTGGCCAGTGTGGATTATCGTCCGGTCCACGCTACCTCGCATGATTCAAGGTCCGTCGTACAGCATCATTCTGACTATCACCGCCATACTAACCGCCCTGGCTGTGGCGTTCTCCTGGCTGATGGTTGAAAAGACGGCCGCTGCTCAATCGGCACTGGAGGTTCTGGTGCCGTACCGTAACCCTGTTGCAAAGCAGATAGTCTGCGCGGTGGTAGTGGATATCGTTTGGGCCGTTACTCTGGTTGGATGTGTGCAGGGCCTTGTGCATGCCCCGGAGAAAACCTCTGTGCAGATTCAGTTGGAGCAGCAAGCTCAGACCCTACAGCAGCAGAAGCAGTCGCAACAGGCAAGTCAGGCGCAGCGGACAGCCAGCGATCTTATGCGATCCCCCACACCCCCGACAGCCAAGCCACGACATGACATGCCGACCGGTGACCAGATCACCGCAATCGGCGACTCCGTGATGCTGGCTTCCTCGCAGGGATTATCCGCTGTGTTTCCGGGAATTCAGATTGACGCCGCCGTGTCACGCTCTATTATGGTGGCCCCTGGCATGGTGAACAATGACTTGAATGCCGGAACGCTGCGCAGTTGGGTCATTCTCGGGCTTGCCACCAATTCCGCAATAAGCACCGGTCAACTCGATCAGCTGCACAATCAGATTGGCCCTGACCGTGTGCTGGTGCTCGTCAACGGCCATGGCGACCGCAGCTGGATTCCCGTGGCCAACCAAGCGTTGTCCGACTATGCGAACACCCATCAAGACAACGTCGTGCTAGCAGACTGGGACTCCGCCGCACAGACGAATACGCAGCTGCTGGCCTCCGACGGTATTCATCCTTCCGCAGGAACCGACCTGTACGCGCAAACGGTGAAACAAGCCATAGAGCAATGGGTGCAGGCCGGCCACTAAACAGCCGCGATGCAGACAAAGCAAATCCGACCCGCCCTGCAAAGCCGTTAGGTGAACGCCAAGCAACGCAAGGGTGTCTTTACGGTCGTTAAGAACAGCTATGCTGGTGGGTGCATCAGCGAGACCACATGTTGGGAGTAATGGTGAGCGCAATCCTTGAAGGAAAGCCCGATAAGAACCTCATTCTCGTCACGGGAAGGGTTCATCCGAAGTTAGCGCAGGATGTCGCCGATCAGCTCGGTATCGATGTCTTGGAAACCACCACATACGATTTCGCCAACGGCGAGATGTATGTGCGCTACACCGAATCGGTGCGTGGCGCCGACGTGTTCGTGCTGCAGAGCCATTACAAGCCGATTAACAAGGCGATTATGGAACAGCTCATCATGATCGACGCCTTGAAGCGCGCCTCCGCCCGCTCCATTACCGCCGTGTGCCCGCTGCTCGGTTATTCCAGGCAAGACAAAAAGCACCGCGGCCGCGAACCCATCTCCTGCCGTCTGGTCTTCGATTTGCTCAAAACCGCCGGCGCCGACCGCATCATGTCGGTCGATCTGCATGCTGCCCAGTCCCAAGGCTTCTTTGATGGTCCGGTCGACCACCTCATCGCCATGCCGGTACTGGTCGATTACATCCGCGATCGTTTCCAGGGGCATCTTGACAACGTCGCTGTCGTCTCCCCCGATGCCGGACGTATCCGTGTGGCCGAGCAGTGGGCCCAGCGACTCGGTGGCGGTCCTCTTGCCTTCGTGCATAAGACACGTGACATTACCCGCCCGAACCAGGCCGTGGCCAACCGTGTGGTCGGCGACGTGGCTGGCAAGGACTGCGTGCTGGTCGACGATTTGATTGACACCGCCGGCACTATTGCGGGCGCATGCCACGTGCTACAGGAAGCCGGTGCGAAGTCCGTGACCGTGGTCGCCACCCATGGCGTGCTGTCCGGCCCGGCAATCGATCGGCTGAAGGAAAGCGGTGCACGCGAGGTCGTGCTCACCGACACCGTGCCGATTCCGGAGGAGAAGCGCTGGGACGGTCTGACCGTACTGTCCATTGCCCCCTTGCTTGCCAGCGCCATTCGCGCGGTATTCGAGGATGGTTCGGTGGCTGAACTGTTCGACACTTACCCCGAACATCACGGTCAAGGATTCCTCTTTGCGTGAGTCCTGTTGCTTCTCATGAAGCGACGCGAACGACATGGTATGGGCTTTCAGTAATTCCAGCCGTGTGGTATAAATGAATACTTGTGGGTGCAAGCCCACTGCTCCCCCATGGTGTAATGGCAGCACACGGGTCTTTGGAACCCTTTGTCTTGGTTCGAGTCCAGGTGGGGGAACCCAATGGCGGTTCCTTGTATGAGGAATTGCCGCAAATCAAGAAGCGCGAGTCGTATCAAGGCTCGCGCTTCTTGTTTTCTCTGTTCACTGCGTTATTGCCGATTTCGTATGGTTTGCTGGATTCGATGGCAATGCTGAGCCTTGTCTTCGGGCATCCCGCCGCGACACAACACCGTGAACGATAACAACGACCACTACAATGAGATATGGTCCCACATATGTTGCACATCAAAGGAGACAGACACAGTGACCGTGACCCGTGTATATATCGCCAGCCCCGAAGGCGCTAATGGCCGCAACGTCGTTGCGTACGGCGTGCTCAATGCATTGACTTCCAAGTACAAGACCATGGTGTTCCGTCCGGCCGTGTCCAACCACGACGACTTCACCCCCATTCTGCTCGCCGCGTCCAATGCTGGCCTTGGCGTGGCTCTGTCTACCGGACTTGACATGCACAAGGTGCGCACCGACAAGGACACCGCCCGTGGTGACATCGTCGGTGCATTCAACGACGCCATGGATGTGTCCCGTGCGGATGCCGCACTGATCGTCGGCACCGACAAGTCGCATGTCAATGATCCGACCAGCTACGAATTCAATGCGAATGTGGCCGCCGACCTGAAGGCCGGCGTGTTCCTGGCCGTGTGCACCATCGACCGCTGGCCGCACGAGCTGGACGAGACCGTGCATCTGTCCATCGAGGGCATGGAAGCCGCCGGCAACAAGGTGCTCGGCATTTTCGTGACCGGCTGCGAACCGCGCCACGCCTTCTCCGTCAAGGAAACCCTCGCCAAGTACGGTCTGCCCGTCTGGACGCTGCCCCAGATTCCGTTCACCGACGAATCCACCAAGGATCTGGCGCTGGCGACCTTCCGCAAGAACGCCCCCACCGATGAAGTGCTCGCAGCGCTCGATGTGGAGAACACCGCACCCATCACCCCGTATGCCTTCCAGTTCGACCTGCTCGGCAAGGCCAAGAGCAACAAGAAGACTATTGTGCTGCCTGAAGGCGAGGAAGACCGCATTATCAAGGCGGCTGACTACCTGCTCGAGCGTGAGATTGTGAATCTCATCATCGTGGGCGATAAGAATGCCATCCTGGCCCGCGGCGAGGAGCTCGGCCTCAAGTTCCTGGACCGCGCCCGTTTCCAGGCCATGGATGACGAGAACGTCTTGAAGCCCATGGTTGCCAAGCTGTGCGAGCTGCGCGCCAAGAAGGGCATGACCGAAGAGCAGGCCCGCAAGCAGCTGGCCGACGCCAGCTACTTCGGCACAATGCTCGTGGTGCTCGGCTACGCCGACGGCCTGGTCTCCGGTTCCATCAATTCCACGGCCAACACCGTGCGTCCGGCCCTGCAGGTCATCAAGACCAAGCCAGGTCAGAAGCTCGTTTCCGGCGCCTTCCTCATGTGCTTCAAGGATCACGTGGCCGTGTTTGCCGACTGTGCCATCAACCTGAACCCGGATGCGGAGCAGCTCTCCGAGATCGCGCTGCAGTCCGCCGAGACTGCACGCGCCTTCGGCATCGACCCGAAGGTTGGCATGCTCTCCTACTCCACGCTCGGCTCCGGCAAGGGCCCGGATGTGGATATTGTCGAGGAAGCCACCAAGCTGCTCAAGGAGAAGGCACCGGACCTGCCGGTGGTTGGTTCCATCCAGTTCGATGCCGCCTGGTCGCCCGACGTGGCCGCCACCAAGGCCAAGGGCAACGATGTGGCCGGACACGTCAACGTGTTCGTGTTCCCGGATTTGTGCGCCGGCAACATCGGCTATAAGGCCGTGCAGCGCTCCTCGGGCGCGCTGGCCATCGGCCCGGTGCTGCAAGGCCTCAACAAGCCGGTGAATGACCTGTCCCGTGGTGCCCTGGTGCAGGACATCATCAACACCATCGCCCTCACCGCCATCGAAGCGCAGTGATTCCGACTCCGGCTCCCCTCTCTGAGGGGAGCCGCTGTAATGCCACATTTTGTAGCAAGCAACGAGTAATCTAATCAACGGTAACCCGTGTATCCACGGGAACATTCAATTCACAATGGAGGATGCCCACAATGGCGAAAACCGTCCTTGTCATCAATTCTGGCTCCAGCTCGATCAAGTACCAGCTGGTTGATCTCGAATCCGGCGAAGGCCTCGCTTCCGGTCTCGTCGAGAAGATCGGTGAACCGGTCGACGGCCACTACAAGCACGAGTACAACGGCGAGAAGCACGAGCTTGAAGAGCCGATTCACGACCACGAGCAGGGCTTGAAGCGCGTGCTCGGCTTCTTTGAGGAGTACGGCCCCAAGCTGTCCGACGCCGGCATCGTTGCCGTCGGCCACCGTGTGGTGCAGGGCGGTTCCATCTTCCCGAAGCCGGCCCTCGTGACCGACAAGACCATCAACCAGGTCAAGGATCTGGCTGTGCTCGCCCCGCTGCACAACGGCCCGGAGGCCAAGGGCGCCGAAGTCATGCGCTCCCTGCTGCCGGACGTTCCGCAGATCTTCGTCTTCGATTCCTCCTTCTTCTTCCAGCTGCCGAAGGCCGCCAGCACCTACGCGCTGAACAAGGAAATCGCCGATCAGTACCACATCCGCCGCTACGGCGCTCACGGCACCTCCCACGAGTACATCTCCTCCGTGGTGCCGGACGTCATCGGCAAGCCGGCTGAAGGCCTGAAGCAGATCGTGCTGCACATCGGCAATGGTGCTTCCGCCTCCGCTGAAGTCTCCGGCAAGCCGGTTGAGACCTCTATGGGTCTGACCCCGCTCGAGGGCCTCATGATGGGTGGCCGTACCGGTGACATCGACCCGGCTGTGGTCTTCCACCTGATCCGCAACGCCCACATGAACGTGGACGAGCTCGACGCCCTGTTCAACAAGCGTTCCGGCATGATGGGCATGACCGGCTTCGGCGACCTGCGCGAAGTCCACCGTCTGGTGGGCGAAGGCAACGAGGACGCCAAGCTGGCTCTGGACGTCTACGTGCACCGCATCGTCAGCTACATCGGCAACTACACCTACCAGATGGGTGGCTGNATACTTGGAGCAAATGGGTGCCAAGATATCGTTCCCGACGATTGACGGCGTGCGCTAT
>CXRA01000006.1_pt1 | contig 25460 bp, 18 predicted proteins | sample 591111 | NCBI WGS metagenome assembly CXRA01 (sample SAMEA3491309, study PRJEB9169) | human gut metagenome | biome: ENVO:mammalia-associated habitat; material: ENVO:feces | place: Bangladesh | collected 2010-04-07 | reverse complement strand
CGCAGCTTGAAAGCGACGCTGACCATCGTGCGCGACGGTAAGACCATGGACGTCGACGTCACGCTCGACCAAGAGGAATCTTCTGTAAACGGTTCGTCCAGCTCGAACTCGAACGGCAACAACCAAAATAACCAGAACGGCAACGGCCGGAATGGTTACGGCAATGGCAACGGCAACAACGATGGCGGCACCGGTGATGGCGGCGGCTTCTCCGACCCGTTCGGCCTGTGGTAAAGCTGGTTCAGCGCGTCACACGGCGTTGAGCGGTAACCGTTGAACGCCGTGTCAGATAGGCAAAGGTCCGCAGCAGTGAGCAACTCCTGCTGCGGGCCTTTCGTATACGCGGGAAGCGTTTGGCTGGGTCGGCCGGAGCGGCGGCAGATATCTTGTTCCGTGGGCTTTTGTATGCACGGGAATCGTTCTGGCAGGACGTCAGCTGCAGGCGCATAAGGGCTGCGAGCCCCTCATATGCACGGGAATTCTTGGCGGAATCGTAGGAGGGGGGCGATTGATGCCTTCCGACTGAGCTGCCAACGTAGTTTCGCCGCCCGGCATGTCGCGTTCAGGCCGCTGATAGGGTAGGCCAAGCGCTGATTCGGGCAATGTCTCGAACGATGCGCACAATAATTCAACACATAACTAAAAACGATTTCTTTACGCCGTGTATCGGATGGTCGCGCGGAGCCGAAAGGCCCTAAGCAAAGCCGCCGGTGGGTTAACAAGGCGTGACCGCAGCGCCGATTGCGCGGGCCACGCTTGCCGCAATCGACTCCGTATACGAGCGTAAGGAGCAATGATGAGCGGACTCATCAGATTCTTCACCAAAATCCTCGACATCTGCCGACTTGTGCCGATGCTTCCCGTTGTTGTTATCGCCGCAATCCCGCTGGCATTGCTGGGCGATTGGCGCCCATGGGGCAACGCAATTGCGATGCCGGTGCTGGGTAATCCTGGTGTAGGCCAATGGCTGATAATCGCGCTGGTGGCAATCATTGTGATTGACACAGTGCGTGGCATGATTGACGATTTGCGCCACGGACAAGTCGGCGTCGATTTGCTGGCCGTAGTGGCGATTCTTTCCACCGTTGCCGTCCGCGAGTACTGGGCAAGCTGGGCGGTCATGCTGATGATTACGTCCGGTGAGGCCATTGAGGAATACGCGCAGGCCAAGGCCGAGCACAGCTTAACCGCTCTGATGCAGGCCGCGCCTCAAACCGCGCACGTCGTCAACCTGCCTGGCGTGGGGCGTGGGGCTGCCGCCGATAAGGACGATTCGTCCGATGGCTTCCGGCGTGTAGGCTCGGTTCCGGCGACGTCCTCCCCTCAGTCGACTTCGCCGACAGCTCCCCTCGGAGAGGGGAACCAAGTACCGCCGTCGAGGGGAGCTGGCTCGCGGAGCGAGACTGAGGGGAGCTGGTCGGCTGAGGCCGCCACGCACCGCTTCGACACTGTGCCGGTCGAGCAGGTGAAGCTGGGCGATGTGCTTATGGTGTTGCCGGGCGAAACCGTGCCGGTTGATGGCGAACTGCTTTCCGGCTCGGCCACGCTCGACCTGAGCAACATCAACGGCGAGCCGGTGCCGCGCGAGGTGTTCGCAGGCGCCCGAGTGATGTCCGGTGCGGTGAATGGCTCCACTGCACTGACTATGCGCGCCACCCAGGTGGCCGCCGATTCCCAGTACCAGCGCATCCTCGAACTCGTCGCTTCCGCACAGAAGTCCCGTCCGGCCGTGGTGAAAACCGCTGATCGCCTGGCTGTGCCGTTCACCGTGTTGTCTTTGGCGATCGCCGGCATTGCGTGGGCTGTCTCCGGCGTGCCGACGCGATTCGCCCAGGTGTTGGTACTGGCCACGCCCTGCCCGTTGCTTATCGCTGCGCCTGTGGCGTACATCGCCGGTACTGGTCGACTTGCCGCCGCCGGTGTGCTTATCAAGGCACAGGATGTGCTCGAAAACCTCGGCCGCGTCACTCAGGTATTCTTCGACAAAACCGGCACGCTCACCGTCAAGCAGCCGCAAGTGGTGCGCGTTGAGATGCTGCCCGGGGCTAAAACCCGTCTTAATGAGGATCATGTGCTGATGATGGCCGGCGTTGTGGAAAGCTATTCCGTGCACATCCTGTCGAAGGGCATCGCCAAGGCCGGTGCCGACGCGATGGCCCGTCTACGTCAGCGGTTCGCGGACGGCCAGCGTCGCTGTCCCGAGCTTGAGGCGAGTTGGCCCGGCCATGGCCGTGAATATCCGGTTGTCAAGGACATTAATGAGGACTCCGGCAAGGGCGTGTCCGGCAAGGTGAACGGCCATGCCGTCCGCGTCGGGCGACTGTCGTTCGCTGCGGCCGGCGATGGCGGCTTCTTGACTGCCGAGGTAGCGGGTGTAAGCCGGGCGGATGGCCCACGGCAGGAGGCGGCCGACCTCCTCAGCCCGCTTCACGGACAGTCCCCTCTGGGCGGGGATACTGAGCCCGGATCTGGCCGCACGATTGCCGGGAACACTAAGGAAAAGGAAACGCTGCGTACGCGATTCGGTATGCTACAGCCGGACGAAATGGCCTCCTACGTGTCCGTTGACGGGCAACTGATCGCCCGCATCGTGCTGCGAGATGTACCTCGCGCCAACACCAAAACCGCGCTCGCCAATCTGCACGAACTGGGTGTTACCAAGCTCGCCATGCTTACCGGCGATAAGCACGCCTCGGCCGAAATCATCGCGGACGAAGTCGGCATCGACGAGGTCCATGCCGAGCTGTTCCCCGAAGACAAGGTTGCCGCCGTCAAGGCTGCCACGGAGGCAAGCGCCGCGCCGGCCGGGCGTGCGAATCACGCCGCCATCCCTGTGTCCGATGCCGTAGATGGCATCCGGTCCGATGGTTCTCAACCGTCGCGTTCTCGATGCAGCCGCGCCGCCGCAATCCGCAAGCCGGTCACGATGATGGTCGGCGACGGCGTGAACGATGCCCCGGTACTTGCCGTCGCCGATATCGGCGTGGCCATGACCGACGGCACTTCCACTGCTGCTTCCGAAAGCGCCCAAGTGGTCATTATGAATGACGATATTGCCGCTGTGCCGCGCGCTATCGCCATTGCACGCCGTACCAAGCGCGTGATGCTGCAGGCTGTGATCGCTGGTCTCGTACTTGCCACCATCGGCATGATTGCCGCCGCCTTCAACCTCATTCCGGTGGTCGTCGGCGCTTTCCTCCAAGAGGCCATCGACGTGGTCAGCATCCTCTGGGCCCTCACTGCCCTCATCGACCGCGACTAGGCGGGGTATCTCCTCGACTGAGTCGCGGTTTTGCCCCGCTGACGGTCTGTAAGCGGGGCGATTCTGTGGTCTAATAGTGGTTTTGCTGCGCTGGTGGGTGTTCAGCGGGGTGCCTTGGCGGGTTAGTCGCGGTTTTGCTCCGCTGATGGGCTGTAAGCGGAGCAATTTCTCGGGTTACTCGCGATTTTGCTCCGCTGGCGGTCTGTGAGTGGGGCAATTTCTTGATCGACTCGTGGTTTTGCCCCGCTGGCGTGAGGCTGGCAGAGGGTACTAGGCACAGGATTCCCACCACTCGCCCCTGTTGCAACGGAAGGCTTTGCGATAACCTGTAACGCGTGACTGAATCTGAGAACACTGAACTTCGTATTGCTGTAATTGGCGCTGGTCCGGCCGGCGTCTACTCATCCGATATCTTCCTGCGCCAGCTCAAGAAACTCGGCGAGGAACTCGGCCTCGGCACCAAGGCCCGCATCGACCTGTTCGAAAAGCTGCCGGTACCGTTCGGTCTGGTGCGTTACGGCGTGGCCCCCGACCACCCGTCCATCAAGTTCATCGCCTCCGCACTCGAGAAGACGCTTGATAACCCGGACATCCACCTCTACTGCGACGTGGAATTCGGCAAAGACGTGACCCTTGATGATTTGCTTGCCCGCTACGATGCCGTGCTGTTCGCCACCGGCGCAGTCAAGGACAAGCCGCTGAACCTGCCCGGAGCCGACCTCGATGGCGTATACGGTGCGGCCAAGTTCGTCGAATGGTATGACGGCTACCCCACCGGCGCCCGCGAATGGCCGCTTACGGCCGAGAACGTCGCTGTGATCGGTGGCGGCAACGTGGCCATGGATGTGGCTCGCGAGCTCATGCGCAACGCCGACGACCTCAAGGCCAAGACCGATATCCCGGACAATGTCTACGAGGGCATCGACAACAACAAGGCGAAAACCCTCCACCTGTTTATCCGTCGCGGTGTGGCCCAGGCCAAGTTCAGCGTGCAGGAGCTGCGCGAGATGGAGAAGCTGCCCGGCGTGCAGCTCATCATCAATGAGGACGACTTCGATTTGGACGACGAGACCATCGAGGTGGCCGGCAAGGACAAGCTCACCCGCCAGATGGTCGAGGAGCTGTTCGCCATCCGCGAGATGGCCGAGGACATGGAAGATGACGGCGACGTCGACTTCGAAGGCAATCCGGCCGACCGCAAGTACTACGTGCACTTCAACTCCGCACCCACGGAAATCCTCGGCGAGGATGGCAAGGTCAAAGCCATCCGCGTGGAGCGCACCGAAACCGGTGCCGACGGCAAGATGAGCCGCACCGGCGAGTTCACCGACTACCCGGTTGAGGCCGTCTACCACGCCATCGGCTACAAGCCGGCCGAGGCTCCCGGCATTACTTACGACGAGCACGGCGCTCACCTGGCCAACGCCAATGGCGATGGCCGCATCACCACCGAAGCGGACGGCGGCGAAGTGCGCGACCGTCTGTACGCCACTGGCTGGGCCAAGCGCGGCCCGGTGGGCCTGATCGGCTCCACCAAGTCCGACGCACTTGCCATCGTGACCAACATGCTTGAGGATCTGGCCAAGGCCGCCGAAGGTGGTCGCGTGGCCGAGGATCGCGACCCCGAATCCATCGACCGACTGCTGGAAAGCCGCGGCGTCCGCCCGATTGACTTCGCCGGCTGGAAGAAGGTTGACGCCTTCGAGCGCGCCGAAGGCGCCAAGGAAGGCCGCGAGCACAAGAAGGTCATCGAGCCCGACCAGATGCGTGAGCTCGCTCTGGCCTGATTGACTATCAGCTCATCGCACCGGCAACTGCACCAGCAGCAATCGGCGCGATTGATACATCGATAAATAAGAACGCCGGTTATACGCCGGCGTTCTTATTTATATAAAAGCCAGTGTCATGCCAGTCGAGCAGGCCGATGGGCCAAACGATCCAAGCAGCCAAAGCAGGTCAAACAAGCAAAGCGTCCCGATCAGACCAATCGGTAAAGCGGTAAAGCGGTAAAACAGGCCAAGCAACCGCACTGTCAAGCATCGTCAATCCCATGTAAACAGGCTATTCCGATCCCCGCCAACCGCACCGTCAGGCACCGCCAACCCCCATCCAATTCGCCCCTCGGCGCACGTCCAGCCAATATTCAGGCAGTGATTTTAGTGTGAGCCTCATGGATGCCAAAGTACGGGTGCACGGCCATTTCAACGGCCTGAAGACTACGCTGCTGTTCGCCCTGATGTGGGCCGTCATCATGCTGATATGGTGGGCCACGGGCGGCAGCCGCCAAACGCTGAGCATCTACGTCGTCATTGGACTCGTCACCACATTCGGCTCATACTGGTTCTCCGACAAACTCGCCATCGCATCCATGGGCGCCCGCGAGGTCAGCGAACAAGAAGCCCCCGAAATCTACCAGATTGTGCGCGAACTCAGCGCCAAGGCCGGCAAACCGATGCCTCGCATCTACATCGCGCCCACCATGAGCCCCAACGCCTTTGCCACTGGTCGCAACGAACGTCATGCGGCCGTATGCTGCACCCAAGGCATCCTGCAGATTCTCAATGCTCGCGAGCTGCGCGGTGTGCTGGGCCACGAGCTGATGCACGTGTACAACCGCGACATTCTGACCTCCGCCATCGCCTCTGCCATGGCCACCGTCATCACGTACCTCGGTTATTCTCTGATGTATTTCGGCGGCGGCAACTCGCGCGACGACCGCGATAATTCAGGCGGTCTCGGCTTGATCGGCGTGCTCCTCAGCGTGATTCTCGCGCCGATTGCCGCATCACTGATTCAGATGGCCATCTCCCGTACTCGCGAATACGACGCCGACGAAGACGGCAGTCTGCTGACCGGCGACCCCGAGGCCCTGGCCTCCGCGCTCAACAAGATCTCCTATGGTGCCCAGACCACGCCCATGCGCAAAACGGCCGGCACCCAGTCCGTCTCCGCGATGATGATTGCCAATCCGTTCTCCGCGGTCGGTTTCTCCAAACTGTTCTCCACGCATCCGCCGACTGATCAGCGCATCGCACGCCTGATGCAAATGGCCAATGAAATGAACGGCACTCCGGTGGCCGCATCCACGTATTCCACGCGCGCAATTCACTAGTCCAGCGCAGAACTCAAACCGGCACATGGCGCAAGGTGCCGCATAGGTGATACACTTGCCTCTCGTGCGTGGAAGCGCACATGCGGACGTAGTTCATCGGTAGAATGAAAGCTTCCCAAGCTTTAGAGGCGGGTTCGACTCCCGTCGTCCGCTCCATCGATTTTCCTTGAAATTCCAACGGTTTTCCCTCTTTTGAGAGCTTATTTTCCTGCCGTATGACCGCTATATGAGAACAATTCACGTCGTCCGCGTATCGTGATGGGCGATGTGTGAACCCAAGACCGCTGCAACCAATGGCCAACCAACGCCAACCCTCGAACGCACCCCGCACGACATCTTCGTCGGTGCCGGACTGGCGCTCGCCGGAGGTGTTTTTTGGGGTGTCAATGCCACTGTTTCGAAACTCCTGATGAATGACTATCACGCCGATCCGCTGTGGATCGCCTGCGTACGCGAGCTATTGGCCGGTGTCATCTTTCTGGTTTGCGCAGGAATCTTCACGCCTGACAAGTTCATCAACTCGCTTAAGGACTACCGTTCCTACCCGAGACTTCTGCTGTGCGCGTTCTTCTGCGTGCTCATGGTGCAGGTCTCCTACTTGAAGGCCATTGACTGGACCAATTCCGGCACGGCCACAGTGCTGCAGACGCTCAATCTGCTGGTTGTACTCGTATTCGTATGTATTATGGGCAAACGGCTGCCCGGCAAACGCGAAAGCATCGGTGTGGTACTCGCTTTTGTGGGCACGGTGCTCATCGCCACAGGCGGCGATCTCAGCCAGCTCAGTCTGCCGCTGCCCGGTCTGCTGTGGGGCCTGACCGATGCCGTATGCACGTCGTTGCTTGCGATTCTGCCCATCGCATTAATGGCCAAATGGGGCAACTTCATGGCCAACGGTGTCATGTTCGTTCTCTCCGGCCTGATGCTGCTGCCATTTGTGCGCCCGTGGGCCACCGCCCCCGCGTTGGACTGGTTCGGCATTGGCCTGATGGCGTTCACCGTGGTGTTTGGCACATTCGGTGCCTATTGGCTATTCCTCGGCGGCACCCAGCGCTGCGGTGCAATGCGCGCCACCATGCTCGGCACCAGTGAACCCGTAACCGCCACTATCACCGGTGTCCTATTCGCCGGCGCGGTCTTTACCCCGACCGATTTGGTCGGCTTCGCCATGATTATCATCATGGTGTTCCTCGTGAGATAGTTCACAGCTCGCCTGGCCCCAGAACCTAGTTTGGCGGGCACACCCCGAGCGATAATGAAGCCATGACAATCGCAACACCGGAACGTTATGCCGAAATGCTAGACGCCGCACGACGCGGCGGCTACGCTTACCCTGCCATCAACGTGACCAGCTCGCAGACGCTGAACGCCGCGCTGAAGGGGTTCGCGGATGCCGAATCCGACGGCATCATCCAGGTGTCCGTCGGCGCAGCCGCATACCTTTCCGGCATCGGCGTCAACGACCGTGTCACCGGATCGCTGGCCTTGGCCGCTTTTGCACACGAGGTCGCCGCGAAGTACCCGAACATCACCATCGCCCTGCACACCGATCACTGCGCCAAGCAGTATCTGGACGAATGGGTGCGACCGCTGCTCGCACATGAGGCCGATCAGGTGGCGCACGGCCAGGAGCCCACATTCCAGTCGCATATGTGGGACGGCTCCACCGTGCCGCTCAAGGAAAATCTGGACATCGCCGAGGAGCTGCTCGATAAGTCGCAGGCCGCGCACACGGTGCTGGAGATCGAGATCGGAGCGGTCGGCGGCGAGGAAGACGGCCATTCCGCCAAAATCGACGAACGCCTCTATTCCACGCCGGCCGATGGCCTTGAAGTGGCCCGTCGCCTTGGCTTGGGCGAGCGTGGTCGTTACATGGCCGCCTTCACGTTCGGTAATGTGCACGGCTCCTACAAGCCCGGCGTGGTCAAGCTGCGTCCCGCCCTGCTCGGTGATATTCAGTCCCGTGTGGCGCGCGCGGTGGCCGAGGGCGAGCTGCCCAGCGCCGCCGGCATGGTCGACTTCCCCAACGGCAAGCCGTTCGAGCTGGTGTTCCACGGCGGCTCCGGTTCCCGTCCGGAGGAGATCGCAGAAGCCGTGAGCCATGGCGTGATCAAGATGAACATCGACACCGACACGCAATACTCGTTCACGCGCCCGATTGCCGACCATGTGTTCGAGAACTATGACAAGGTCCTCAAGATCGACGGTGAAGTGGGCGAAAAGAAGTTCTACGATCCGCGTTCCTGGGGCCGCAAGGCCGAGGAATCCATGTCCGCCCGCGTGGTTGAGGCATGCAAGCAACTCGGCTCGGCCGGCAAAGCACTCAGATAACACCCAAATAAACTGTCATTCGCCGTGGCAGCGCCTTGGTGTCGGCCCGCCTCGCGCAACGCGCGGCAAAGACACCAGAAGCCCGATTGCGTGAGATGGCCGCGCCCCGAGTAGAGGGTGTAAGGTAGTCTGTTTCCGGCGGAATCGTGCGAATGCGGAGGTGCATCATGCCTGGAATTGTTCTTATCGGTGCCCAGTGGGGCGACGAGGGTAAAGGCAAGGCGACCGATCTGATCGGCACCAAGGTCGATTATGTCGCACGCTTCAACGGCGGCAACAACGCGGGCCATAGCGTGGTGGTCGGCGACGAGTCGTACGCCCTGCATCTGCTGCCCTCCGGCATCATCAACCCGAACCTCACCCCGGTGATCGGCAACGGCGTGGTCGTGGATCCGGAGGTGCTCTTCGAGGAGATTGACGGCTTGGAATCCCGCGGCATCGACTGCTCGCACCTGCTTGTGAGCGAGGCCGCGCACATCATCGCCCCCTACCACCGCACCCTCGACAAGGTGACCGAACGCTTCCTCGGCAAGCACAAGATCGGCACCACCGGCCGCGGCATCGGCCCGGCCTACGCGGATAAGATCAACCGTATCGGCATCCGCGTGCATGACCTGTTCAACGCCGACCATCTGCACGACAAGGTCGAAGCCAGCCTGCACCAGAAGAACCAGATGCTGGTCAAGCTCTACAACCGTCGCGCCATCGATGTGGACCAGACCACCGAAGAACTTCTGAAGCTCGGCGAACGCCTGAAGCCGTACGTGGCCAACACCGGCCTGATTCTGAACAAGGCGCTTGACGAAGGCAAGACCGTGCTGTTCGAAGGTGCCCAGGCCACCATGCTCGATGTGGACCACGGCACCTATCCGTTCGTCACCTCCTCCAACCCGACCGCCGGCGGCGCCTGCACCGGCACCGGCGTGGGCCCCACCAAGATCACCCGCGTGATCGGCGTTGCCAAGGCATACGTCACCCGCGTGGGCGAAGGCCCGTTCCCCACCGAGCTGCTGGACGAGTCCGGCGAATGGCTGCGTCAGCAGGGTCACGAATTTGGCGTGACCACCGGCCGCCCGCGTCGTTGCGGCTGGTTCGATGCCGTCGTCAACCGTTACGCTTCCCAGGTCAATGGCCTGACTGACATCGTGCTCACCAAGCTCGACGTGCTCACCGGACTCAAGGAAATCCCGATTTGCGTGGCCTACGACGTCAACGGCGAACGCCACGATGACATGCCGACTGATCAGGCCGCCTTCGCCGCGGCCAAGCCGATTTACGAGACCATGCCCGGCTGGGATGAAGACATCTCCGACTGCCACTCCTTCGACGAGCTGCCCGCCACCTGCCAGGCCTACGTCAAGCGTTTGGAAGAGCTGAGCGGCTGCCGTATCTCCGCGATCGGCACCGGTCCGCAGCGCGACCATGTCATCCAGATCAATTCGCTGGTCGACTGACCGTCTGCAACGAATTTCCCGGCTTGACTGGTAACGACGCGGCACATGATATCCGCCGGCTGATTCCGCGATTCGACCACTTGAAGTGGAAGATGGCGGCGGCCGGCATAGTCATTGGTCTGGTTTCAGGATTGCTGGTTGTCGTATACCGTCTCGGCATCGAATACGGCACGGATGCGTCCCGTTGGATATATGCGCGGATTCGCGAGACCCCGTGGCTGATTGCGTCGTGGGCGGTTGCCGCGGTGGCGGCCGCGCTGGCGATCGCGTGGATGGTCGGCAAGGAGCCGATGGCTGGTGGCAGCGGCATCCCGCAGACCAACGGCGTGGTGATATGCGGCTTGAAGATGCGTTGGCAGACGATTCTGCCAGTCCGTTTCGTCGGTGGACTGTTGGGCGCGTTGTTTGGTCTGTCGCTCGGCCGTGAGGGGCCGTCCATTCAGATTGGTGCGTCGGGCGCGCAGTGTGTATCCCACCGTTTGCGCGGCCGCCGCCGTGAGGACATGCAGGAGCATTATCTGGTCACCGCCGGTGCCGCGGCCGGCTTGTCCGCCGCGTTCAGCGCGCCGCTGTCCGGCATGATGTTCGCTTTGGAAGGGGTGCATCGGAGTTTTTCCCCTGCGATTCTGATGGGCGCCACCGCCGCATCGCTGACCGCCGATTTCGTCTCAAAATACTGTTTCGGTCTGCGTCCGGTTTTGGATTTCGGTGATATCGGTCAGCTGTCGTTGGAAGAGTATGTGTGGCTGATTCCGTTGGGATTGGTGGCCGGTTTGGTTGGTTCGCTGATGAACCGCTCGTTGCTTGGCTTCCAGACGCTGTACGGCAAACTGCCGGCATGGAGCCGCCCGATGATTGCGATTGCGATCGCGTTGCCTGTCGGCATCTGGTTGCCCGATGTGCTCGGCGGCGGCTCGAATCTGATTGATACCGCCGAACATGCGCGCGTCGGCTTGGGAATGCTGTGTCTGCTGTTCGTGGCGAAGATGCTGTTCACATCTACGAGTTTCGGCTCAGGCGCGCCTGGCGGTATTTTCATGCCGATTCTTGCGGTCGGTTCGTTGGCCGGCGGCATCTGCGGTGAAGTGTTGCATCGATTCGGTGATCTGCCATCCGACGCAGTGGCAGTGTTTGCGGTGTGCGTGATGACGGGCACGCTCGCCGCGTCCGTGAAAACGCCGATCACGTCGATTCTGTTGGCTGTGGAGATGTCTGGAACGTTGACGCACATGCTGCCGGTCGCGGCCGTCGCTTTCATCGCGCTGTTGGTGTCCGATTTGCTGCGCACCAAACCGATCTATGGGGAGTTGCTGGAGCGGTACGTGCGCGCGCAAGGCATGCAGATGGCGATCGCAAGCCATGTGGGCAGCGGCATTATGGAACTGCCATTGGAAATGGGGGCGATTGCGGACGGCAAGCGAGTGCGTGACGTGCGTTGGCCGTCTGGGTGTCTGATCATCGGCCTGCGTCGCGGCGAAAGCGAGATCGTGCCGCGCGGCGATACACGGCTGCGTGCCGGCGACTATCTGGTGGTGCTGTTCAGTGGCGAGGAGGAGCGCGAGGTGCGACCTGCGATGCGGCGGCTGTGTGATGCCCGGCTTGACTGAGCCTGGCTGAATTCGGCTGGACTCTGGATGTCCGAATCTGCGGAATCGGACATCCAGGGTGCATACGTTGGCGCTCCGTGTAAACTCATATGCGTTAGGAAGGCAGCAATCGCGGCCCAGCTCGTTGTTGCACGGCCTATGGGCGGGAACAACGCTGTCCGCGGAAGGCCAGTACAGGGGGAGCGCAATGGAATCGCAAGAACAATCGCCGGGAGACGTGGTGACTGCGGGTGAGGACTCACATCCCATCACGCAGGCAATCGACGCTGTTGAGGTGACGCATGCTGATGCAACCGCGCCCGCCGCTAACACCATGGATCCGCCTACGATTCCCCTGGCACCGATGAAACGTATGCAGGCGCGGTTCAATCCGCTCGCCGACGGACTGATGTATGTTGTGGTGTTCGTCGGTGGATTTGTTGGAGTCGGCTGTCGGCATGCGTTGGATATGCTTCTGCCGTCGGTTAGCGGGACGCCGTTCGTTGTGGGCACGTTTGTGTCGAATATGGTCGCCTGCTTCCTGTTCGCGATGCTGACCGAATTCATGGCGACCGCTTCGTGGCTGCGTCGCCGGGTGCGGCAGGTTGTCAGCCGTGGTGTTGGGCTCGGCTTGCTCGGTGGGCTTTCGACGATGTCCGGCGTGATGCTGGAAACGATGGAAGGTCTGCACGAGCGGCATATCGCCAGTGCGCTTGGCTATCTTGCGGGAAATTTTGCAGGCGGTTTGCTCACTGCCGCCGCCGGCGTGGTTCTGATGCAGGCACTGCTGTCACGGAGTACTCGAAAGCGGGTTCGGGGTGCGTTTTCAGCTGTTTCCGTGTCCGATTCTGCCGAATCGGACACGCAGGGCGTACGCCATGTGAAAGTGGCCGACGTGGCGCGTTCTGCCGCGCAGGCCGCAATGGAAGCCGCGCAGGCGGCCCAGCAGATTGCACAGACGGGACAGGTTCCGCGAGTCGAAACACCAACCGTGCCGCCGCCAGCCAGCCAGCCTATGCAGACAGGCCGCGTTCCGCAGATTCCTCCGCTGGCCGTTCCTCAGCTGACACAGCCATCGCATCCGTTGCTGCGCGAGCCGGATACTCCAGACTTGGGGCAGCTGCCCGAGCCGATTCAGCAGTCGCAGCCGATCCAGCAGCCGGCCAACCCGCTTCCACCCAGCTTCGAGCCCAAACCGATCACTGCGGAGATTTCGCTTGTCGCCGACCCGACTACCGGGGAGGTGCGCTGATGATGTGGATGATCTGTCTGTTCGGCGGTCTGGGCGCCATGGCCCGTTACGTGCTCGACGTGTCAATTCAACGAGGCTGGAACCGCGAGAATCGAAGAACGAACCGCAACTTCCCGCTATCCACGCTCGTCATCAACGGCGTCGCCTCGCTATGCGCGGGCATCGCCATGATGTCCTACTATTCGCAATCGGTGGATATGGACACGGTCATGATGTTCGTTGTCGGATTTCTCGGTGGTTTCTCAACATTCTCCACGGCGCTCAACGAAGTGGTTTCATTGATTCGCCAGCGTCGTTTTACGCTGGCTCTGGGCTATGGAATAGCAACCGTCGCGGTGCCTCTCATTTGTGTGGCCGCCGGTTTCGGCATTGCGCTGCTTGCCAATCCGGCGTAATTTTCACGTTACACGGACGGTCGCTGAGTAACGTGAAAGAAATCTGAGTACAACCGCCATCAAGGCCGCCAGTCCGGATGCAACGCTGGTGATTGCATTCGACCAGACCAAGCCGCTGCTGAAGACCCTCGCCTCCGCGGGAGTCGACACTAAGAAGCTGTATTTCGTTGACGGCAACACTTCCGACTATTCGAGTGAGCTTGACGCCGGCCTGTTGGAAGGTTCGAAGGGCACCATTCCTGGCGTCAACCCGTCTGACGATTTCATCAAGCGTCTCGAATCCACCGGTGTGGATCTGAAAAACACCACCACGTATGGTGCTGAAACCTACGATGGCATTATTCTGGCGGCTCTCGCTGCGCAGAAGGGCGGCAGTGCTGACGGCAAGACCATTCAGGCCAATATTCCATCGATGCGGTATCGAATGCAGCGCAAAAGTGGCCCATGAATGTGATTTCAAGGGGGTATCATGAAAATCACATGATGGAAATAAAGTTAGGGGTGCCCCCGTCAAGCGATATACACACCGGACTGTCGAACAGGTTCGAGAGAATGTAAATGAATGTAATATTTCGTGGTAAGCACGTGAACATACAACGATAGAACAGTGATGACGGGGAAGGTGCGATCATGGTCGGCATGCGCGATGTGGCGAAGAAGGCCGGGGTGTCTCTGAGCACCGTCTCGCTGGTGGTGAACGGCAACGGGTACGTGTCTGATGACATGCGCGAACGTGTGCGCAAAGCCATGCAACTGCTCAATTATGTGCCGAACGAGCTTGCCCGCAATCTGTATCATGATCGTACGAATCTGGTCGGCGTCATCGTGCCCACCATCCGCCACCCGTTCTTTGCAACGTTTACCGCACGCAGCATGCGCTCGCTGCGCAAGGATTACGCACTATGCTGTGCTCTACCGCAGATGAGACGGATGGCGAAATCCAGTATGTCGACATGTTGCGTCGGCACATGATGGACGGCATCGTCATGTGTGCTCACACTTCGCATCCCGGCGATTATTGGACGTCGATTCATCGCCCGATTGTCGCGTTCGACCGTGTGCTTGGAGACGGTATTTCGTCGATCGGATCCGACCACGAGCAGGGTGAGCGATTGATTGCGCAGATGCTGATCCGCAATGGTGCTAAACATGTGGTGATGATTGGCGGTCCGCGAGATCAATTCTTCGATTTGGCTGCGCGCGGAGAAGTCGAGGAAGGACCGTTCGATTTGGGAAAGACCACGTTCCCGACGGTGCGCTATTGCCTCACGTTGGAACAGGAATTGACCTCCGCGGGCGTGAAATACGAGTATGTTGAAGCTGGCGAAGTGATGGATTTTGCCGGCTATCATCGTGCGGTCAGCAATGCGCTCGACAAGGTGACGGCCGACGGCGTCGATGCCGTGGTCAGTTCCGATATTGGCGCGTCGTTCTGCGTGCGCGAAGCGTTGAGCCGCGGAATTTCCATTCCTGACGAGCTGCAGATCGTTGCCTACGATGGTACGTATTTGACTGATTTGGCTGGCATGAAGCTGACCGCGGTCGCGCAGGATTTCTCGGCGATCGCACAGTCGGCGGCCGACCATATCGTGCAGGCTATTGCCAATGAGGAAGTGGCTGCGGCTAACGCTTCACGCAGGAACATCCCCAAGCCGTTCGAGCCGAACGTGCTTATTCCCATGACGCTGGTGCCAGGCGATACCACGCGTTGATGCTGCGCGTCTTCATGCGTGTGCCCGGTGTGGATCGCATCGATTTCAGCGGCGTCCACAACCGGCGAACGCCCGTCGATAGTCGTGCTCATCATCCGACTTGTGCACATGTGTCCGATTCTGCCGAATCGGACGTCTAAGTTCCGAAAGAAGTGTTCTGTGTGTCTGATTCTGGAGAATCGGTCATGTGTGATGCGTGAGATGTTTGGATGTCCGATTTTGCAGAAACGGACACATTGGGGTCGGACAGGCTGGGTTGTGTAGAACACCGCATCAAACCGGTTCGACACGCGCATTTTGCGGTATTACTGGACATCAACGTCCCTTTCGAGGTAATATCAAACCGGTTCGATACGTATAAGTATGTAAAAGCACGCATACACTGCGTACACATTGCACCTGCATCCATGAACCAAGGGAGGTCCCATGAAAAACAAAGTGCAGCTCATCGCTTACGCCGATCATCTCGGCGATGGCACTCTTAGCTCGATGACTGACATCCTGCGCACCCGCTTCGACGGCGTGTATGACGGCGTGCATATCCTGCCGTTCTTCACTCCGTTCGATGGTGCGGATGCAGGCTTCGACCCGATCGACCACACCAAAGTCGACCCGCGTCTCGGCAGCTGGGACGACGTCGCTGAACTTTCCAAGACCCACGGCATCATGGTCGATGCCATCGTCAACCACATGAGCTGGGAATCCAAGCAGTTCCAAGACGTGCTTGAAAAAGGTGAGGAATCCGAGTATTACCCGATGTTTCTGACCATGAGCTCCGTCTTCCCGAACGGTGCCACCGAAGAGGAACTGGCCGGCATCTACCGCCCGCGCCCGGGCCTGCCGTTCACCCACTACAAGTTCGCCGGCAAGACCCGCCTGGTCTGGGTCAGCTTCACTCCGCAGCAGGTTGATATTGACACCGATTCCGACAAGGGCTGGGAATACCTCATGTCCATCTTCGATCAGATGGCCGCATCCCACGTCAGCTACATCCGTCTCGACGCCGTGGGCTACGGCGCCAAGGAGGCCGGCACCAGCTGCTTCATGACCCCCAAGACCTTTAAGCTCATCTCACGCCTACGCGAGGAAGGCGTCAAGCGAGGCCTCGAAATTCTCATTGAGGTGCATAGCTACTACAAGAAGCAGGTTGAAATCGCCTCCAAGGTGGACCGCGTCTACGACTTCGCCCTGCCTCCGCTGCTTCTGCACTCGCTGTTCACCGGTCACGTGGAACCCGTGGTCCGCTGGACCGAAATCCGCCCGAACAACGCCGTCACCGTGCTCGATACGCACGACGGCATCGGCGTGATCGACATCGGCTCCGATCAGCTCGACCGCAGCCTCAAGGGCCTCGTGCCCGACGAGGACGTCGATAATCTGGTCAACACCATCCACGCCAACACCCACGGCGAATCCCAGGCCGCCACCGGTGCCGCCGCCAGCAACCTCGACCTCTATCAGGTCAACAGCACGTACTACTCCGCGCTCGGCTGCAATGACCAGCACTATCTGGCCGCCCGCGCGGTCCAGTTCTTCCTACCCGGAGTGCCGCAGGTCTACTACGTGGGCGCGCTCGCCGGCCGCAACGACATGGAACTGCTGCGCAAGACCAACAACGGCCGTGACATCAATCGCCATTACTACTCCACCGCCGAAATCGACGAAAACCTCGAGCGCCCGGTGGTGAAGGCCCTGAACGCCCTGGCCAAGTTCCGCAACGAACTGCCTGCATTCAATGGCGAGTTCAGCTACGAAGCCGACGGCGACACATCCATCACCTTCCGCTGGATCGCTGCCGACGGCAAGACCAAGGCCGCCCTCATCTTCGAGCCCGGCCGCGGACTCGGCACGGATAACACCACTCCGGTCGCCAGCCTCGCCTGGACCGATGCCGCCGGTGACCACGAGACTGATGATCTGCTGAGCAACCCGCCGATTGCCGATATCGACTAGCCGTTGGCCCATAAACGCCACTCCGCTGTGCGCGCTCCAAGTAGTGCGTCCGGCGTAAGCTGGGTCCATGGAAAACAAACCGCCCGCAGTGCACTGAAGCTAGTGCGCTCGGGCGGTTTTGCATGTGACGGGGTTGCGGGTCATGCTTAGTCGGAGCTGGCCGGTACCTCCCGCCGGTGATGAGAGCAAAGAAAGAGCAGCAACATGTTGGAACCGTACGTGCGCCCGGGTATTGACGACCGCCCGGATCTAGACAAGGCATTGAGTCCCGAAGACAAGGATGCCGTGGCCCGACTGGCCATCAAAGATCGTCGGCGCCCTCCCGAGGCATCCGCCGATCAGCCCGAGGCCCAGGCCGTGCGTCTGGCGGCCGCCGGTTCGTCGGCTGCTGCCGCTGCCGCGGCCAGCGTGGATGCCCCTGCGCCTGATCTGTCGTCTGCATATCTCGATATGCGCGATCCGATGGTCGCCGCCAATGGTCAGCGACCCACCGCTGTTCAGATTTCCCGTCTTAATTGGGGCTTTTTCGTGGCTTCGATTCTGGTCGGCGCGCCTTGGGCGGCGTTGAACACCATCGCCATGCCCAACGCCGTGGCGCGTTTGTTCGACTACGACACCGCTTCTGCCATATCGGTCACCATCAATCCGTCCACCGGCCGTCCGCTGCCCGTCGCCACTGACTTGGTGGTGCCTCTGGCCGTGCTGGTGGTCGTTGGCGTGGTGGCCTCCATGTTCGCGATGCCCTTGGTCTCCGCGCTGTCCGACCGCACACGTATTCCTCTGGGCCGCCGTACCCCGTGGATGGTGGCGGGTGGCGTGCTGTGCGCGCTGATCACGCTGGTTCTGGGGCAGAACACAGGGCTCGTAGTGCTGTGTTTCTTCTGGGCGCTCATGCAGTTTGCCTATGCGATGATTTCCGTGCCGTTGGCCAGCGCCATCAGCGAACGGGTTCCGGACAAATTCCGTCCGCGCATTGAGCGCTGGCACGGTATCGGCGTGATGCTTGGCCAAGCGCTTGGTGTATGCATGGGTGCGCTCGGCGTGATGTTCGACTCCTTCACGCCGTTTGCCTACACCGCCGTGCTGTTTGCGGTTTCCGGCATCCTGACCGTGATCATGCTGCCCAAGGAGCCTTCCAGCCAGGAGCAGCCACATCAACGATTCGAGTCGAGCCAGGTGTTTGACCAGTTGCGTCCGCCGGCACATGCGCCTGCATTCGCCCGTGTGTTCGCCGCTCGCGTGTGCATGATGACGGGCGTTGGGCTGACCGGGGTCTTTCTGTGGTATCTCGTGCGCTTTTGGGTGTATGGCAAGGCTGTGGTGTTCACTTCCGCGCCATTGACCATTCCCGCGGGCCTCCTCATCGCCGGCATGGCCGCGGCAACGCTCATCGGTGCTGCGCTCGCGTCCTGGGCCGCTGGGCCGATCTCCGAGAAGATCGAGGAACGGAACATCGCCACCACTGCAGTGGTGGCGGCATCCTGCCTGCTGTATGCCATCGGCGTGGCGGTGGCATGGGGGCTCGGAGTCTGGTCCACCGGCACGGCACGCGAAAACGGCATGCTGCTCTTCGCGCTGATCTCCGGATTCGCCTTCGGCGTCTACGATGCGTTAGGCCTTGAACTGGTCATGAATGCCCTACCCGACCCGCGCAACGCCGGTCATGATCTCGGCATCTATGCACTGGCCAATTCGGTCGGACTGGCGCTCGCCGCCATTATCGGAGCCGTGCTGGTCAGCGCATTTGCGAGCAGCTTCGGCTACTACCTGCTGTTCCCCTCCGCCATCGTCATGGTGTTCCTCGCCGGAATCATCACGCTCTCTTCCAAGGCAGAGTAACAGCGCGATAAACCGGTTCGAGTACACTGGTCGTCAGTAATCCAGCTAGTACTCACGGGGGAGCAAACCATGGTCGGTATGCGCGACGTAGCCAAAACGGCAGGAGTGTCGCTCAGCACCGTTTCGCTGGTGGTCAATAACACCGGCTATGTCTCGGACGATATGCGCGCCAAAGTCGAGGCCGCGATGCGCCAGCTCCACTATATTCCCAACGAGCTGGCCCGCAATCTGTACCGCAATCGCACTAACACCATCGGTGTGATTATGCCGACTATCGCCCACCCGTTCTTCGCCACGCTCACTGCGCATCTGCAGCGTGAGTTCGCCGCGCGCGACCTCAAAACCCTATTGTGTTCCATCGCTGATGCAGACAAAGGCGAGGGTGAATATGTCGACATGCTGCAGCGGCACATGATGGACGGCATCGTCATGGCGGCCCACACCGAGCATCCGGGCGGCTACTGGACATCCATTCATCGTCCGATTGTTGCTTTTGATCGCACGTTGGGCGAGGGTGTTCCGGCCGTTCGATCCGATCATGAACAGGGCGGCCGGCTGATTGCCCGTCATCTCATCGATTCCGGAGCGCGTCATGTGGTGCTCGTCGGTGGTCCGCGCTCCCAGTTCGCGGAAGCCACCACGTTTCCCACGATTCGCTATCATCTCACCGTTGAACGGATGCTGGCTGATGCCGGCATTGCCTGTGATTACGTGGAAGCCGGCATTGTGGCCGATATTTGCGCACACGAGGCCACCGCCCGTGCCATCTTTGAGAGATATTCCGATGTCGATGCCATCGTCGGATCGGACCTGGTGGCATCCGTGGCGTTGCAGGAGGCGCTGCGCCGAGGAATTTCAGTTCCCCGCGATCTGCAGATCATCGCCTACGACGGCACCTTCATGGCCGAGACCGCCGGCATGCGCCTGACCGCGGTGCGGCAGGATTTCCCCGCCGTCGCCGCCGCCCTCGCCTCCCGCATGGACTCCCAAATCGCCGCCGATAACGGAACCACGAGTGCCGCTGCAGCTGAGGGCGGGAATGCAGTTGCGGCCAATGGCGGCCAGTCTACTTCCGAAGACATCATCTCCGTAACCCTCATCCCCGGAGAGACTACCCGGTAGCTGTATCGTGGCTTCCCCCCCTCCTCCCGATGAGAGGAGCTGTCTCACCACGACGGAAGCCGTGATGTTCTCCATCGTGGCTCCCTCTCCGAGGGGGGCTGTCGCCGTAGGCGACTGAAGGGAGTTCGGCAGAACTACTTGGTAACCGATTTGCGGTGCAATCTTGTCAGTATTTGGCGGGTTAACTTCGCTGGGGAAGCGGCCAGCGAAGCCAAACTGCCAGTTACTGGTGGTTTTGCTCCGCTGGTGCGTTGTTAGCGGTGCTTTTTTACCAGCTCTTGGCGGGATAGCTTCGCTGAGGAGCTGTCAGCGGTGCAAAACTTCCAGTTATTGGTAGTCTGGCCTCATTGAGTATTAGTAAGCGGTGTAGAGCTGCCAGCTACTGGTGGTTTTGCCCCGCTGAGGGGTTGTGGATGGTGCGGAGCCCCCATGTACTGGTGGTTTTGCCCCGCTGAGGAGCTGTCAGTGGCACGAAGTTTCCAGTTACTGGTGGTTTTGCGTCGTTGAGGGGTGCCGAGCGACGCTTTTATGCCAATTGCTGGCGATTTTGCGCCGCACAGGGCATACATGCCGTCCACAATGTGAACCCTTGCTGGATTGGTGAGCTGACCGAACCTATGTTTACATTCCAGTTCGGGTCGGACGGCTCGAGAAGATACCGAAAGGAGGCCACGCGATGACTGGATTTAATGCTTCTGCGTTTGTATCCGCACGAATTATTAGCCCGTCTTCGCTGGCGGACTAATTCGGCACTGATGCTTGAAGCCCCGTCAACGAAGGCAGGGCCAATCAAGCTGACACAATCGGCACGGCCCTGCATGATGCGGGGCTTTTTTGTTGCGCTCACAAGGCTTACGGCAAAATCCCGCAGACGGAAACGGTAGCGACGGTACTCGGCAACAACAGCAACAGAACAGCAAACCTCCCGCAGGCGTCAATCACCTGCCGATGAGAGTGAACAGAGAACACACAGGAGTTACCAATGACTGCAGCAGTCGAAGAGACTGGCCTGGGACAGGCGGCCAGTAAGGCCACTGCCATGGTTCGCGATTCGGTCAAGACCGTGATCGCTGCATCGATGGTTGGAACCGCCATCGAATTCTACGATTTCTACGCCTACGGCACTGCCGCGGCAAACTACTTCCCGCACATCTTCTTCTCCGACAAGGCCAACCCGACCGTCGCCCTGCTGATGAGCTTGCTGACCTTCGCCATCGCCTTCATTGCCCGCCCATTGGGCTCGCTGGTGTTCGGTCACTTCGGTGACCGTATGGGCCGCAAGACTACGCTGGTCGTCAGCCTCATGACCATGGGTGTCGGCACGTTCCTCATCGGCTGCCTGCCCACCTATGATCAGGTCGGCGTCGCAGCAGTCGCCATCCTCTGCCTGCTGCGCTTCATCCAGGGCATCGGCCTGGGCGGCGAATGGTCCGGTGCGGCACTGGTCGCCACCGAGAACGCGCCTGAAGACAAGCGCGCGCTGTACGGCTCCTTCCCGGAGCTTGGCGCACCGATCGGCTTCTTCCTGTCCAACGGCACCTACTTCGTGCTCGAGTCCTTCAATGACCAGAGCGCGATGCTGGCTTGGGGCTGGCGCGTGCCGTTCCTGCTGTCCGCCATCCTCGTGATTGTCGGCCTCGTGGTCCGCGTTCACATGGAGGAGACCCCGATCTTCCGTATGGCCCAGGAGCAGAAGAAGGTCGTCAAGTCCCCGCTGGCCGAGGTCTTCCGCAAGTCCTGGCGTCAGGTACTGCAGGCCACCTTCCTCGTGGCCGTGACCTACACGCTGTTCTACACGCTCGCCACTTGGTCCCTTGCTTGGGGCACCAAGGACACCGCGAACGGCGGCGGCAACCTCGGCTTCACCAACCAGGAATACCTGCTCATGCTCATGATCTCCATCTGCGTGTTCGCCCTGTTCATCGTGCTGTCCTGCCTGTACGCGGACAAGCTCGGCCGTCGTCGCGTGCTGACCTTCTCCTCCTGCGCACTCGTGGTGTTCGCCGTGCTGTTCCCGTTCCTGCTGGACGGACAGGTCGTCGGCCAGCACAACTTCTTCGCCAACATGGTGTTCCTGTGCGTCGGCTTCGCCCTGATGGGTATCGCCTTCGGCCCGATCGGCGCCTTCCTGCCTGAGCTGTTCGACGCCAACGTGCGCTACTCCGGCTCCGGCATCGGCTACAACCTGGCCGCCATCGTCGGCGCGGCCTTCGTGCCGACCATCGCCACCTGGCTCGCCCACAACTGGGGCGTCCACTCCGTGGGCCTCTACCTCGCTGTGATGGCCGTGTGCTGCTTGGTCTCCGTGCTCACCTGCAAGGAGACCAAGGACGTTGACTTTACTAAGTAAAGTCAACGGCTGGTTTCCTACCCCTCACTCAGCTATCGCTTCGTTCGGGCGTCGCCTACAGACAGCCCGGTGGGCTGTTCGTAGGCGAAGGCGAGCCGAGAGGCGAGCAGACAGGCCGCGGACGGTAATCCGTCCATAATTGCGGCCGAGCTGTTGCGGAGTGACTGAGGGGAGTCCATCCCCCCCCCCATAACTGAATATCGCCAAGTTCACAACGTGAAAAATCTCAATTCCACGAAGTGAACCCCTGCGAGGCTTTTCCGGTGCAACAGGACTAAACCTGCATATCGGAAAAGCCCACAAGGAAAGCCACAACAGAATATCGCTCAGCGAAACCCCGCAGAGCACAAGAAAATTTCAACCCCATAAATAAACAAATAAAAGGAGCGCCAAAAATGGCAGCAACTATCTGGTACGAGAAGGACGCCGATCTGTCCGTGTTCGATGGCAAGAAGGTGGCCATCCTGGGCTACGGTTCTCAGGGTCATGCCCACGCGCTGAACCTGCGTGACTCCGGTGTCGACGTGGTTGTCGGCCTGCGTCCGTCCTCCAAGTCGGTTGATTTCGCCAAGGAGCAGGGCCTTGAGGTCAAGCCGGTTGGCGAGGCTGTCGCTGAGGCTGACGTTGTTATGATCCTTCTGCCTGACCAGTACCAGGCCAAGGTCTACGAGGAAGAAGTTGAGCCGAACCTGAAGCCGGGCGCTGCTCTGGCCTTCGCTCACGGCTTCAACATCCACTACGGCTACATCAAGCCGTCTGAGGATCACCCGGTCTTCATGGTCGCTCCGAAGGGCCCGGGCCACATCGTTCGTCGTGAGTACGCCGCTGGCCGTGGCGTTCCGGTCGTCGTCGCTGTTGAGCAGGACCCGGACGGCAAGACCTGGCCGCTGTGCCTGGCTTACGCCAAGGCTCTGGGTGCTCTGCGTGCAGGCGCCATCAAGACCACCTTCACTGAGGAGACCGAGACTGATCTGTTCGGTGAGCAGGACGTCCTCATGGGCGGCATCAACCACCTGTGCGACCTCGGCTTCGACGTGCTGACCGAGGCCGGCTACCAGCCGGAGATCGCCTACTTCGAGGTCTTCCACGAGCTGAAGATGCTGGTCGACCTGGCTAACGAGGGTGGCCTGAACAAGGCTCGTTGGTCCTGCTCTGACACCGCTCAGTACGGCGACTACACCTCCACCGTCATCACCGACGAGACCAAGAAGCGCATGCAGTACCAGCTCAAGCGCATTCAGGACGGCTCCTTCGCCAAGGAGTTCATGGACGACCAGGCTGCTGGCGCCCCGAAGTTCAAGAAGCTGCAGGAAGAGTTCTCTCACCCGCACCTTGAGACTGTTGGCCCGAAGCTGCGCGCTATGTTCTCCTGGAACAACGCCGAGGCCAAGGACAAGGATGAGGCTGAGTCCTTCAACGGCAAGATCGCTCGTACCCAGGTTCAGTGATTGCCGCCCCTGAAGGGGATTTAAGCTAGCAAACCGCCGTTCCCGCCCATACGGGAGCGGCGGTTTTGTGTTGTTGCGCGCAGCGAATCATTCTCAATAACAACTATGCGCTGATTTCTTGCAGGCAAACGAACACCGAATATGCAAGATCGTTGATATCTCAGCCTTTCCCCATATGTGCGATTGTGCGATTCTGTTCAAAAGGGTGCAGAGTTGTTATCGAGAATCGTTCTCTGCATACGGCTGTCCATACTCCAATAGTGACCTAGCTCACGTTGTGGACTCCAGCGGGGCTGCGACGGCGTTCTCGGTAGGATTGATTTCGGTTTGAAGGACACAATCCTCGCAACACAGGACTTATCTGCACACCGTAGATACCCCGGCGCCCAGCGGCGCCACACCCCACTACTGAAAAGGAGTGCCAATAATGGCAGCACAAATCTGGTATGAGAACGACGGCGATCTTTCCGTCCTCGAAGGCAAGAAAGTCGCAATCATCGGCTACGGCTCCCAGGGCCACGCCCACGCGCTGAACCTGCGCGATTCCGGTGTCGCCGTGGTCGTCGGCCTGCGTCCGACCTCCAAGTCGGTTGATTTCGCCAAGGAGCAGGGTCTCGAGGTCAAGTCCGTGGCCGAGGCTTCCGCCGAAGCCGACGTGATTATGATTCTGGCCCCCGACCAGTACCAGCGCACCATCTGGGCCAACGACATCGAGCCCAACATCAAGCCGGGTGCCGCCGTCGCCTTCGCTCACGGCTTCAACATTCACTACGGCTACATCAAGCCCACCGAGGATCACCCGGTGTTCATGGTTGCCCCGAAGGGCCCGGGCCACATCGTTCGTCGTGAGTACGCTGCTGGCCGTGGCGTCCCGGTCGTCGTGGCCGTCGAGCAGGACCCGCGCGGTGACGGCTGGGCCCTGACCCTCGCCTACGCCAAGGCCCTCGGTGCTCTGCGCGCCGGCGCCATCAAGACCACCTTCAGGGAAGAGACCGAGACCGATCTCTTCGGTGAGCAGAACGTGCTCATGGGTGGCGTGAACAAACTCGTCGAGATGGGCTTCGAGGTCCTTACCGACGCCGGCTACCAGCCGGAGATTGCCTACTTCGAGGTCTGCCACGAGCTCAAGATGCTCGTTGACCTGATGAACGAAGGTGGTCTGAACAAGGCTCGTTGGTCCTGCTCGGACACCGCCCAGTACGGCGACTACACCAACACCGTCATCAACGAGGATTGCCGCAAGCGCATGGAATACCACCTGCAGCGCATCCAGGACGGCTCCTTCGCCAAGGAGTTCATCGATGACCAGGATGCCGGCGCCCCGCACTTCAAGGAACTGCAGGAGAAGTACTCCAACGAGCGTATCGAGACCGTCGGCCCGAAGCTGCGCGCCATGTTCTCCTGGAACAAGGACGGCGTCAAGGACGCCGACGAGGCCAACTCCTTCACCGGCAAGATCGCCCGCGCCCAGGTGCAGTGATTCTTCCTTGGCTCCCCTCGGGTGAGGTGCGAACGGACAGCGAGCCGGCAATCGCAGCCTTCATGCTGTCCGTGTTTGCAGGACGCTGGCGCGTAAGCGCCTGAGGGGGGCCCAGTGCATACCAAAAGGCCGCCGCTCCGATTCATTCGGAACGGCGGCCTTTC
>CXRA01000027.1_pt1 | contig 27824 bp, 20 predicted proteins | sample 591111 | NCBI WGS metagenome assembly CXRA01 (sample SAMEA3491309, study PRJEB9169) | human gut metagenome | biome: ENVO:mammalia-associated habitat; material: ENVO:feces | place: Bangladesh | collected 2010-04-07 | reverse complement strand
GGAGTAGCTGGAGAACACCACCATGTTGGAGAACACGGTGAGCTTGTCGGTAAGCTCGGCGGCCTCGATCAGGTAGGCGCCAATCCAGTAGACGGCGAGCATAAGGCCGTTCATCACCGTGTTCATGAGCGGCATCATGATGGCCATGGTGCGGTTGGTGAACAGCTGCGTATCGGTCAGATCCTTGTTGGCCTTGGTGAATTTGGACTCCTGGTAGTCCTCGGCGTTGTAGGCGCGCACCACCCGCAGACCAGTGAGATTCTCGCGGGCCACGAGGTTGATGTTATCGGTGAGCCTCTGCATGGCCTTGAACTTCGGCATGACCAGTGCCATGAGGATTACGACAGCGACCAGCAGAATCACGACCGCTATGGCCGTGGCGACCGTCCATTCGAAGCCCTCGCCGGCAATCTTGCAGACAGCCCACACGGCCATGATCGGCGACTTGACAATGAGCTGCAGACCCATGGTGATGAACATCTGGATTTGCGTGATGTCGTTGGTGGAGCGGGTGATGAGGCTGGCCGTGGAGAACTTGCTCATTTCGGCCGGGCCGAAGGATTCGACCTTACGGAATTCGAGCGAGCGTAGGCGCTGGCCGAAGCTGGAGGCCACGCGCGCCGCGATATAGCCGGTGATGATGGCGCAGCAGACCGAGCCGAGCGAGACCAGCAGCATCTTGCCGCCGGCGACCCAGATGTCCGCCATTGCGCTGCCCGGCGTCTCGACCAGGGTGGTGATGTCTGACATATAATCGGGCAGTTCGAGGTCAAACCAGATTTGCCCGACGATGGACACTAAGGCGATAAGCATCTGACCGATCTCCGCTNTTCACCAACCGCACCATGGCCATCATGATGCCGCTCATGAACACGGTGATGAACGGCCTTATGCTCGCCGTCTACTGGATTGGCGCCTACCTGATCGAGGCCGCCGAGCTTACCGACAAGCTCACCGTGTTCTCCAACATGGTGGTGTTCTCCAGCTACTCCGTGCAGGTGATTATGAGCTTCCTGCTGATGAGCATGGTATTCGTGCTTTGGCCGCGCGCCGACGTGTCCGCGCAGCGCGTGATGGAAGTGCTCAACACCGAGCCGATTGTGAAAAACGGCACCAAGCGCGCGGCCGATATCGCAAAGACCGGGCAGACGGGCACTGTGGAATTCAAGAACGTGAGCTTCACCTACCCGGATTCGCGCGAGGCCATGCTGCAGGGCATCAACTTCAAAGCCGAGAAGGGCCAGACCGTGGCGTTCATCGGCTCTACCGGCTCGGGCAAGTCGTCGCTGATTAATCTCGTGCCGCGCTTCTACGACGTATCCGCCGGGCAAGTGCTCGTCGACGGTGTGGACGTGCGCGACTATGACATGGTCGCCCTACGCGACAAGATCGGCTACGTGCCGCAGCGCTCCGTATTGTTCAAGGGCACCGTGGCCGGCAATATCAGCTATGGCGACAAGCCCGGCGAGAACGACACGGTCGAACTGGCGGATACCTCCACTCCCGCCGGCCGTAAGCGTGAGGCGCTTCAGCTGGCCGCCGATGCCGCCAACGACGGCAAGTTGACAGACGAACAGATGAGCCGTGTCAAGGCCGCTGCCGACGTGGCCCAGGCCAGCGAATTCGTCAACCGCATGGACGGCGGATTCGATTCGCCGATCGCACAAGGCGGCTCGAACGTGTCCGGTGGCCAGAAGCAGCGTCTGTCCATCGCCCGCGCCGTCTACCGCCATCCGGAAATCCTGATTTTCGATGACTCGTTCTCTGCGCTCGACTTCAAAACCGACCGTGCGGTGCGAGACGCGCTCGCCGAGGAAGCCAAGGATTCCACCAAGCTCATCGTGGCCCAGCGCATCGGTACGATCATGAACGCCGATCGCATCGTGGTGCTTGACGAGGGCAAGGTTGTGGGGCAAGGCACACACAAGGAGTTGCTCGAGAACTGCGAAGTGTACCGACAGATTGCCGAATCCCAGCTGAGTGAATCGGAACTGACTGCGTAACTTATATGGCTCCCGCTGGCGGGAGCTGTCGAGCATAGCGAGACTGAGGGTGGTCTCTGAAGCCTCCTCTCAGTCACTTCGTGACAGCTCCCCTCCAGAGGGGAGCCAAGAGACAAAGGACTTAAGAAACAATGCCAAGAGGACCTATGGGCCGCGGAGGTGCGGTCGAAAAACCACAGGATTTCGGCAAAGTCATGGGCAAACTCGTCCGCTTTTGCCGCAAATACGTTCCTGCCATCATCATCGCGCTTGTGCTGGGCGCGGCTGGCACCATCTGCCAGATTATCGGCCCGGACAAGCTCAAGGACATGACCAATGAGATCACCAAAGGTCTGCCTGCGGTAGTGCACGGCAAGCCGGTGCTCAACTCGATCGACATGGGCGCGGTTGCTCGTATCGGCTGGCTGCTTGTGGTGCTGTATGTGGGCTACGCGTTGCTCAGCTACATTCAAAGCTGGATGATGGCCACCGTTACGCAGCGCACTGCACAGGAGTTGCGTGAGTCGATCAGCAAGAAGATCAACAAGCTGCCGCTCAGTTACTTCGACAAAGTCAGCTACGGCGACGTGCTTTCCCGCATCACCAACGATGTGGACGCTATCGGCCAGACGCTGGGCCAGTCGCTCGGATCGCTGATCACATCCGCGACGCTGTTCGTGGGCGCATTGGTCATGATGTTCTACAACAACTGGATCATGGCGCTGTGCGCAATCGGTTCAAGCATCATCGGCCTGATCATCATGATGGTCATTATGAAGGCCTCGCAAAAGTACTTCACCCGCCAGCAGGTCGCGTTGGGTGATGTGAACGGCCATGTGGAGGAGATGTACGCCGGTCACACCATCGTCAAGGCATACAACGGCGAGGCAGATTCTATTCGTCGGTTCGAGCGCTACAACGCGGATCTGTACGATTCCGGCTGGAAGTCGCAGTTCTTGTCTGGTCTGATGATGCCGCTGATGAACTTCGTCGGTAATTTCGGCTATGTGGTGGTGTGCGTGGTGGGTGCCGCGCTCGCCATGGACGGCCAGATCGAATTCGGCGTGATCGTGGCGTTCATGATGTATATCCGCCTGTTTACGCAGCCGCTCTCGCAGTTTGCGCAGGCGTTCCAGAACCTGCAGCGTTGCGCCGCCGCATCCGAACGCGTATTCGGATTCCTCGAAGAGTCGGAAATGGCTGACGAATCCGGCAAGCAGGCGCTGCTTGGCGCTCAAGGCCATGAGGTGCACGGCGATGTGGAATTCAGTCACGTGCGCTTTGAATATGAGGCCGGCAAGCCGATTATCAACGACTTCTCCGCTTCTGTCTCCTCCGGTCAGAAGGTTGCTATTGTGGGCCCGACCGGTGCCGGTAAGACCACTATGGTCAACCTGCTTATGCGCTTCTACGAGATTGCCGGTGGCTCGATCGCCATCGACGGCGTGGACACCAAGTCCGTGCCGCGCTGGAATGTGCACGACCAGTTCTCCATGGTGCTGCAGGATACCTGGATTTTTAATGGCACTGTGCGCGAGAACATCGCCTACTCCAAGCCGGGCGTTACGGATGAGCAGATCATCAGCGCATGCAAAGCTGTGGGATTGCACCACTACATCATGTCGCTGCCGAACGGCTACGACACCGTGCTCGACGAGAATTCGTCACTGTCCGCCGGCCAGAAGCAGCTGCTCACCATTGCCCGCGCAATGGTACAGGACGCACCGATTCTGATCCTCGATGAGGCCACATCTTCGGTCGATACCCGTACTGAAGAGTTGATTCAGAAGGCCATGGACGCGTTGACCGTGGACCGTACCTCCTTCGTGATTGCGCACCGCCTCTCCACGATTCGCGACGCCGACATGATTCTCGTCATGAATCACGGCGATGTGATCGAACGCGGCACGCATGAGGAGTTGCTGGCTGCTGGTGGCTTCTACGCTGATTTGTACAACAGCCAGTTCGCGTTGGCGGGCTGACGGCTGAACTATCGCATGAAAAAGCCGCCCGGAAAATCGGGAGACTGGGCAGCGGAGCGGTCGGCGGTGAGGATGGCGCATTCGAATGGAAAGTGTGCGCGCAGCTGGGCGGCCGGGGTGGTGAAGAGGGCGGTGGCAAGGCCGTCAGCTTGGGCGGTAGCCAAAGATGGCGGCGTCGTGGCAACCCATGTGGCGGCTACGCTGTTAACCGGCACACCGTCGATGGCGTTGAGCAGATGGTGGAGTTGATGGCCGGCGGCATCGGTCCAGTGTCGGCGGCTGGGGGAGCTTGCGCAAAACGCGCCTTGGCTGATCTCTGTCACACCGACGGCGTTAGCCGGATCGGAGGGATCTTCAAGGGCGATGGTGATTGGTTCGCTCGTGTGCACCAGCAAATCGCCGCCGGCGTCGATGACATATCGGAGGTCGCTCTGGGCCGCCCCCAGCCTTTCCGCAATCAGATCCACCAGATAGCCCTTGCCGCATGCGCCGAAGTCGAGTGCGACCGGGCCATGCGTAACCAACGTTGTGCCATGGTGCTCGATGGCGTGATCCCATGTGGCCCGCCCATGAATCGCACCTGTGTGTTCAGCGGCATTGGGTTCGTTCACAGATGAATATGATTTGTCATATCCCAGCCGAATCAGATCTTCGCCCACGCATGGGTCAATCGCCCCATTGGTAGTGGAAAACAAGTGGTCATACAGGTCAAATAGATTCAGCGTCCAGTCAGGAAAATCGAATGTGCCGCCGTGCGTGGCCACGCGCATCTGACCCACCATCGAGTCACCTTTAAATCGAGACAGTACGTTTTCGTAATCGGAAATGAGGTCTTCGATGTGCTGGTGCAGGTCACCGCCCAGCGCGCTCGCGGTATGCAACAGCAGGCCGGTTCCCAAGGCATTGGGGAATGCGGCGGTGTGCGGCAATTGCTCGGTTAGGCCTGTCATGCCTACTATCGTAGGGCGTGTGGCTGCGCGGCTGCAAGGCGCTGCGCTGTGCGGTGTATACTGAATCTTGACACTGTGTCAATGTTGATTCGGGGGGTATGAGAATGGACAATGCAACAGCGGTAAGTGCAACGAATGTGTCCGGTGGCTCGTTGCAATCGACTATCAAGGATTTGCCCATTGCCAAAGTGTGGGCCTTCGCGGTCGGCCAGTTCGGCTGGGCGCTGCTTTCCGGCATCATCTCCAACTGGCTCGTCTACTTCTACCAGCCCGATCAGGAGACCATCTCCCAAGGCCAGACCGTGTTCGTGCCGCAGGGTCTCGTGGTGCTTGGGCTAGTAACCGTGGTGGGAGGCATCACCGCATTCGCCCGATTCTTTGATGCTTTCGTGGACCCGGCCGTGGCCTCCCTGTCCGACCGCTGCGATTCCAAAGCCGGCCGCCGCATGCCCTTCCTGAAATTCGCGGCCCTGCCACTCGCCGTGGTCACCGTACTCGTGTTCTGGAGTCCGATCAACGGCACCAGTTGGGTCAACGCGGCATTCCTGTTCGTCACTGTTATCGGCTACTACATTGCCCTCACGTTCTACTGCACGCCGTACAACGCGCTCATCGCCGAGCTCGGTCACGATTCCAAGCAGCAGTTGACCATCTCCACCGCCATCTCCTTCACCTGGGTGGCCGGCACCGCCATCGCCTATGTGGCGCCGGTGATTTGGGGCGCATTCGTGCCGATGATGGGGCGCATCACCGCCATCCGCGTGACCTTTACCATCATGGCTGCCGTGGCGTTCGCCTGCATGCTTGTGCCGCCGCTGGCCATTCGCGAGAAGGACTACGTCAACTCGCAGCCCACCTCCGAATCGACCATTGAATCCCTGAAGCAGACCTTTTCCGACGGTGAATTCCGCAAGTTCGTATGCTCCGACGTGGTCTACTGGGTGGCCATCACCACGTTCCAGACCGGCCTGCCGTTCTTCGTGACCAGTCTGCTGAAACTGCCGGAAACCACCACGACCGTCTACTTTGTACTCATGACCGGTGTCTCGGTGCTGTTCTATCTGCCGGTCAATATCCTGGCTAACCGTGTGGGCAAAAAGCGCTTGTTGCTTATCGCTTTTGTGATTTTCACCTGCGCGTTCGCCTTTGCCGGTGCACTCGGCTCCGGTGTACTCGCCTTCATGCCGGCCATGGCCCAGGGCCTGACGCTTTCAGTGGTGGGTGCGATTCCGATGGCTGCATTCGGCATCCTGCCACAGGCCATCGTGGCGAATATCGCCGATGCCAGTTCCAAGACCACGGGCCAAGATCGTCAGGGCATGTTCTACGCGGCTCGTACTTTTGCCATGAAAATGGGGCAGTCCGTGGCCATGCTGCTGTTCACCGGAGTGTCCACCATCGGCATGGCATCCGGCGCGGGCTACCGTATCGCCGCCGTGTGCGCGGCTGTGCTGTGTGGATTGGGCGGCATTGTGTTCGCGTTCTATAACGAGAAGAAGGTGCTGCACGTGCTGGGGGCATAGGCATAGTGCAGTTGCGGCTGGATTGGCTTGATTGATTCGACCAGCCAGCTGGCATACGTTTTTCAGACGATTTCGGCTCTTGTCTGGAAAATGTGCACTGCTGTGTGCTCAGTGTGCGTTCTTCCAGATTTTTGGGAAAATAGTCTGTCTGCCGACACCTTGCCCGAATTGCGTTTGACTGCACCCCGTATTATATTTGTGCGAGTTGCTTTGCGGAGCAAAGTAACATCCAAGGGGCTGTAGCTCAGTTGGTAGAGCGCTTCGTTCGCATCGAAGAGGTCGCGGTTTCGACTACCGTCAGCTCCACGAGACCCTCTGCATTCATTCCACCGCAGAGGGTCTTTTCATTTTGAAAGTAGACCTCAAAAATGCAAAGCGCAGAGAAAACTCGTTGGTGAAGGGTCATTCTGCACTTCGAGGGGCTGATTTGGTGTTTGCTGGAGGTCTACCTCCGTTTCAAGGGGCTGGTCGTTAAGTAGACATGTCTCCAAAACGGCGAAATATCATTGATAGCAGGCCGTTCCTACTCACGTTTTGACGTTTGGGGAGCCCCTCGAAACGGAAGTAGATCTCCGGAACATGTGAAATCAACCCCTCGAAGTGCAGAATGCTCCTGATCCCACAGCAGATTGCTCTTTGGCTTGGGCAATACTGGGAGTATGACAAGCGCAGATGAGTTGAATGAACAGCGTGACGCTGAACAGAGCGTCGCACAAGTGTCTGAACGCAACGATGGGAACGATGGGATTGATGCCGGCGAACCTGCCGCTTCCCAAACTCGCGAGTCGGCTGTGACTATTCCTGCTGGCACTGTGGTACTCGCTGCGACCCCAATCGGCAACGTCGGCGACGCTTCTGCTCGTCTGGTGGCTTTTTTGGAACGTGCCGACATCGTAGCCGCAGAAGACACCCGCCGCTTGTTCGACCTGGCTCGCCGCCTCGGCGTCTATGTGAACGGCCGAGTCGTCGCCTACCATGACCACAACGAGCGAGACAAGGCCGACGGTTTGCTTGATCAGGTCGAAACCGGTGCGACCGTGCTCGTCGTTTCCGACGCCGGCATGCCCACCATCAACGATCCAGGCCTGGCCATTGTGCGCCGCGCCATTGAACGCGGCCTGCCCGTCACCTGCGCGCCTGGCCCCTCTGCCGTGCTTGACGCGCTTGCCCTTTCCGGCCTGCCCACCGATCGCTTCTGCTACGAGGGATTCCTGCCGCGCAAGCATGCCGAACGAGTGCAATATCTACGCACACTGTTGGGCGAACGCCGCACCATTGTGTTTTACGAGACGCCTCACCGCATCGCCGATTCGATGGATGATCTGCTTGACGCATTCGGCCCGAACCGTCCGATGGCGCTGTGTCGGGAGCTCACCAAGGATTATGAGCAAATCCGGCGAGGTCCAATCGGAGAGATTCGCCAGAGTGTGATTGACGATCCGCCGCGCGGCGAGATGGTACTGGTCATCGGCGGCGCTTCCAGTGAAGAGGCCGAGGCCGCCGCGCCCAGCACGTTGAGTGTGGAAGATATGGCCGTGCTGGCTATCGACCGTGCGTTGGAGGATGGCCTGCGTATCAAGGACGCCATCGCGCAGGTGGTGCAGGAGCATCCGTTGGCCGATGGTTCGCTGGCCAATCGCAAGCAAGTGTATGCGGCGGTGTTGGAGATTAAGGGGTAGGATCCGCGTATTTACATGATGCCGTTGGTTGGCGCTTGCGATTGACGTGGATAATTGATGGCATCTGTAATGATTGAGATTCCGCGGTAATTTGCCGGGGGAATGAGACTTGCGGCAGCATTATTCCTCCTCCATCGATTCCAGTAGAACCGCCAGCGCCCGCTTCACTCCTGGTCCGCCCGCCTGCGAGATGAATTCCAACAATGCCGCATCCGCCCGAGGATTGGCAATAAGCCAGCGCCTGAGTTCGGGCGCATGCTGGGCGATATGCCACAGCACTTCGATTGGCGTATCCGGCGAACAGGCTACGGATGGGGTCAATGCGATTGGCGGCGATGGTGGGGCATCATGATTGACAGCAGCGCTCGCGTGTGGGCTACGCGATTGAATATCAGAAGCGCGCGGTAGCCGCTGCGCTTGATGCAGACGGTCAAGTCGCCGGGAAGCATGGCGGCCTATTATGCGCATTGCCCTAAGGCCGGTTCGGACTCCCGTTGCAATGATTCGAAAAATATCCGTGCGCGACCGGCATGCTTATGGTGCCGGTGCTCTTTGATGATTTGCAGGCATTCGCTGGCACGGAAACTGTATGCGGTCATCAAGCGGCATACCAACGTATTGATGGCGGACGGGTCCGGCGCATCGTCCATGCCCATCACCAGATCACAGGCTGTACGCTGCGGTGTGGTGACAGGAAGATTGCCCAGTCGAATAATGTGCTCTGGCGACGTGACCCGCCTGAATACGCGGATGCGGCGGCCTGCGGAAGTCGAACGAAAATGCGAAGTGGAAATCACGTCAATGGTTCTCGGAAAATCCGGACCGCCAAGCCATATCCAGGCGGCAGTCAGCGCGCACGCCACGGTTCCGAACGGGGCGACCGTGGAGACAATCATCGCGCGGCCATATAGTGTGCTGGCGTGTTCGTTCCAGTAGCCAGCGGATTCGTCGAACTTTCGTATGGTGCCGAATGTTTCCAGCCGGCTTAAGCTGAGCGGTCCGGGCAGATCTTTGGTGAACAGCACGGGCGGCACTGATGGGCTGACGGTGGTGTGCCGAGCGGTGCCGGCGTTGGCTATGGTGCTCGTCATCGAGCGATTTGGTGCATTCATGTGCCCGACCATACGCATAGTTTGCGCTCGGGCGCTACCGGATAGGCGAAAACGGTGGATAAGTGGATAATTCCGACTGCCGCGCCGAGATTGTGGACAATGCTGTGGGCGGTTTGTTGAGGGGCTGCGCAATGGTTGGTAATCCACATGTTTAGGCATGCTCTTTGTGCTGTGCATCGGCATTTCGATGGGCTTTCCGCGCGTTGCTTATGCGTGTGCCCGGCGTGTCCCCGCCGCGCCGGATAATCAAACATTATGAGTCATGTTTTGGTGAATGTTGCTTGGCCGTATGCTAACGGCCCCCGTCATATTGGTCATGTCGCAGGATTTGGTGTGCCCTCCGACGTTTACGCGCGTTACGAGCGCATGAAAGGCAATGATGTGCTCATGGTCTCCGGCACCGATGAGCACGGTACCCCGATTCTCGTTGAGGCGGAAAAGGAAGGTCTCACGGCCCAGGAGCTGGCCAACCGCTACAACCGTGTGATCGCCAAGGACCTGTGCGACCTCGGCCTGAGCTACGACCTGTTCACCCGCACCACCACCGGCAATCACGAGCACGTGGTGCAGGAGATGTTCAAGCAGTGCTTGGAGAACGGCTACATCTACAAGGGCACCCAGCAGGTGGCCATCAGCCCCTCCACCGGCCGTACCCTGCCCGACCGCTACATCGAGGGCGAGTGCCCGATCTGCCATGCCGAAGGCGCGCGCGGCGACCAGTGCGACGCCTGCGGCAACGAGCTCGACCCGGACGAGCTCATCAACCCGGTTTCCAAGATCAACGGCGAAACCCCGCGCTTTGAGCAGACCGAACACTACTTCCTCGACCTGCCGGCGCTCGCCGAAGCCAACAAGGCTTGGCTGGAGACCCGCAAGGGCTGGCGTACCAACGTCATCAATTTCTCGCTTGGCCTGTTCAAGGAAGTCAAGCCGCGCGCCATCACCCGCGACATCGACTGGGGCATTCCGGTGCCGGTCAAGGGTTGGATCGACAACCCGAACAAGAAGCTGTACGTGTGGTTCGACGCCGTGATCGGCTACCTGTCGGCCTCCATCGAATGGGCCCGCCGCCAGGGCGACCCGGAGAAGTGGCGCGAATGGTGGAACGACCCGAAGTGCCCGGCCTACTACTTCATGGGCAAGGACAACATCACCTTCCACTCCCAGATCTGGCCGTCCGAAATGCTCGCATACAACGGCAAGGGCTCCAAGGGCGGCGAAACCGGCCCGATGGGTCCGCTCAACCTGCCTGAGCAGGTGGTGGCCAGCGAGTTCATGACCATGGAAGGCAAGAAGTTCAGCTCCTCCCGCGGCATCGTGATCTACGTCAAGGACATCCTCGCCCGCTACCCCGTGGACGCCGTGCGCTACTACATTTCCGTGGCCGGCCCCGAATCCTCTGATTCCGACTTCACCTGGGCCGAGTTCGTGCGCCACAACAACGAGGAGCTCGCCTCCTCCTGGGGCAACCTGGTCAACCGCGTGGCCAACCTCATCAACAAGAACTTCGGCGAGATTCCGCCGCTGGACGAGGATTCGATGACCAACGAAGACCGTGGCCTTCTGGAAGAGACTTCCGCCGCGTTCGACGTGGTCGGCTCCTCCATCGAGACCCACCACCAGAAGCACGCCCTATCCGAGGCGATGCGCGTGGTCGGCGACATCAACAAGTACATTTCTGCCACCGAACCGTGGAAGATCAAGGACGACCAGGCCCGCCTCGGCACCGTGCTGCACGTGGCCGCCCAGGCCGTGTCCGACGCGAACCACCTGCTCGCGCCGTTCCTGCCGCACTCCGCACAGAAGGTGTGGGAGGCGCTCGGCGGCACCGGTACATTCTCGCCGCTGCCCGAGCTCAAGGAAGTCGAGGATCTCGACAAGCCCGGCTTCACGTACCCGATCATCACCGGCGACTACGAGCTCGGTGTGAACGTGCACCCGTGGAAGAGCGAGGCGATCGAGGTCGGTGCCGTGGTGCCCAAGCCCACGCCGATCTTCGCCAAGATCCCGACCGAGGCCGTGGAAGAGGAGCTGGCTCGCTTCGACAAGGCACTGGCTGCTCGCCGCGCCGCCGAGGCCGAGCGCCTGGCCGCCGAGAAGGCCAAGCTCTCCGCCGAGTGATTCGACGTCGTTAGTCCATAGCTGACGGGCCGCATTCCTTTCGCCGCATTGCGTGGCGATGGGGTGCGGCCCGTTTCATTATGTGCGATTAGGACCGGCACATTGTGCGTCCATGCTCTTGATGCGGGGTATCCCCTGTGCTCATAGTGTCATTCGGCTTTGGACACGAGAATGCCCAGAGCGTAAGACCCGACATAGTTGTGCCGGTTGTCGGGCAGCGTTACAAACCCGTCACAGTTTGCCAAGACTTTTCCCAGACAAGCACATCGAATCCCCAAGAATGAGACGGTTATATAGAACATGTCAACGGAATGAAGTTCATACCGGTGGCGAGGTTCTTCCGAACCCCATAACTGAACCCTTCTTCTCTCTTCTCTCTCACCCGGCGGCCCCCTCCGCCGGGTTTTTCTTTTTGACTGCTGGTTGCGTGATGAGACCCGAATTGTGGCGGAGTTTTCTTCTACCTATGGTGAGGGACTGTTGCGTTCATTGAACGAAGGGAAGACCATGTATACCGTCACATTTCCGGGCAACCTGACTCAAGCGGAATCGGCCTTGGTCAAGCGAGGCACCATACAGATTGCCGCGTTGCTGGCCGCAAAGATCACTGGCCGCGGTCTCATCATCAACGACGGCGACATCGAATACTCATGGGATTTCATCCTGGTCGACGCCAGCAGCGATGAACAGAACACCTTTGACGAGCGACTATTACGGATGCTGTCCGACTACATCCACGCCGGATTTCCCGATGCCGTGGTCCGCTACACCAAGCACGAGGCGCCAAAGCTCAGTAAATAAACGTGAATGCCCCTCCTCTCTGAACAGAGAGAAGGGGCATTCGAATATATGCTCCCGCCAGCGGGAGCTAAGAGAAAACGTCAGCGGCAGCGGCGGGTCAGCGGCTGCCAGGGGTCGAGCTCGACCGGTTCGGTGGTGAGCAGGGCGAGGGTGGCGTCGTCGAGGTATTCCTTGCGGATGATGAGCTCGGTGACGTAGCGGTCGAACCAGGCGTCGGACATGACGTAGTAGCCGTCCTTGCCGGCGTCCTTGCCCCAGCTGTTCTCCACCTTCCAGCGGTTTGGCTTGCCGTCCTCGCCGAGGTTCACGCCGGTGAAGGTCATGGCGTGGTTGCTCGGGCTGTCGCCGTATTCAAGGCCGTGGGCCTTGTCGCCGGTGAACTCGGTGCCGAACAGCTGGTCGACGCGCACCACGGACTGGTCGAAGAAGCCATCCTTGCGCAGCGCGAACTGCGTGCAGTCGCAGGCGAACCAGATCGGGTGACCGGCGGTGAGCTGGTCAAGCGCGGCCTTCTTGAACACGTCCAGCGGCACGTTGACGAACTCCATATCGCCCGCCTCGGCCACGTTCGCGCTGAAGCGGATGCGGTAGCGCCGGTTGAACGGACGGTTCTTGAGCGGGGCGTTGGCCAGCGTCGCGAAATCGTTGACGTCCACCGGCACGTACTTCTTGTAGAACTCAAGCGGGGTGATGCCGATCTCGCGAATCTGCGGGCGCTCGTCCTTGCCGGTCTTGTCCTTGTTCTTATCGCACTTGCACGCCTTGGCGTCGGACTTGTCCTCGCACTTGCAGGATTCGTCCTTGCCGTCGGCATCGGCCTCGCACTTGCACGCCTTGCCGTCACACTTCTTATCGTCCTCGGCGTCATCCTTGGTGCGTGCGAAGAAGTCGAACTTCTCCGGCGGCTCGCCAAGCGACACGGCGCAGATGCGGTACACGGTGCCCATGTACTCGTCCTTCAGCGCGCGCAGCTCGTCCTCGCCAGCGCCCGCAGCTGAACGGCGGCGCAGCTCGGCCGCGAACTCGCGCAGCTTGGAGTTGAGGTACTGCTTGAAATCATCGGAATTACGGGAGTTCTCGGACTCCGGGTAGGCGCTCTTGGGCACCAGACCGTACTTGTTCACCAGCGCGGCGAACATTTGCCACCAGCCGCCGTCGTCGGACGGGCCCCAGTTGATGGCCTCGAACAGGCGCGAATCGGTCGCTTCGTCGAGCGTGCGCAGCACGTTCTCCAGGTAGGTGTTCGACTTCTCCATCGCATCCCAGAAGAACAGGTAGGTTTCGGAGAACTCGAAATCCTCAAGATTCCAGCGATGCATGAGTTCGTAACGCAGCGTGTTCAGGGAGGCGAACATCCAGCAGCGGCCGGAACGCTCCTGATTGGTGATCGAGCCCTGCTTGAGTTCGATGGAGAAGTCGCGCGGCAGCGCACGTACGCCGCGATAGTCGGTGGCCGCCTTGAGTACGCCGGCCGAAACCGCCGCGTCCGCCGCGATCAGGTTGGCGCGGTCCTTGTTGAAGTCTTCGGTGTACGTACGCAGAAGTTCGGGTTTGATGGCCCGTGCGCTGGCGTCTGTCGTCATGATGCCCCTGTCTGATGATGTTGATGGGTATTACGTTGCCGGCGGCGGGGACTGTCACCATCCGAGTCGGCGGACTGCTGACACGGAAGTATAAGGCATGTCCAGCAAAGGCTCAGGAAATACAAAATTAACAAACGGATGTTTACCCAGCGTTTGACCAATATCCAGTAAGCGTTTCCGCAGTTTTCCGTACATGAGAAGGCCAAAAAAGTCAATACCCATAGTCCATATATTGAACTCGATTTGGGGTTTTGAGCGGGGGGGGTATCACTTTTCCAGTTATTTGGGAGGTGGTTGGGTGTTCAAGTACATCATCAAGCGCATTGTGAACTACGTGATCATGCTGTTCGTGGCAGTATCGATGACGTATTTCCTGGCCAGCGCATTCATGGATCCGCGTTCGAACTACATGTCGCGGCATCCGCATCCGCCGATCGCGTCGATCAACCGGTCGCTCGATCTGGCCAACATCAACGACCAGACGCCGGTCGTCATCCGCTATTTCCGCTGGCTCAAGGGCATCCTCACCCAGTGGAACTGGGGCCTGAGCCCGGACCAGTCGCCGGTGGCGCCGGCCATCGCCTCCCGTATCTCCGCTTCGCTGCAGCTGGTGACGCTCGCCACCGTGCTCTCCATCCTCTTCGGCGTGAGCATCGGCGTGTACACGGCCATCCGCCAGTACAAGTGGCAGGATCGCGTGCTCAACTCCACCGCCACGTTCTTCCTGGTGGTTCCGGCCGCCGTCATGGGCCTGATGGTGGTGCTGCTGGCCATCAACTTCAACAACATCGTGGGTAGCCGCGTGTTCTACGTGACCGGTTTGCACTCCTATCAAGGCGATAATCCGGTGCTGTGGGTGCTGGACTACCTTCAGCACCTGATTCTGCCCACCATCGTGATGACGATTCCGGGCATGGTGGGTTACCACCTCACCCAGCGCACGTATCTGCTCGACACGATGAACGCCGACTATGTGCGCACGGCCCGCGCCAAGGGCCTGCCGCTCAACGTGGCCATCCGTCGCCACGCGCTGCGCACCTCCCTGATCCCGACCGCCGTGGACGTGGCCTTCTCCATCGCCGGTGTGTTCACCGGCGCGGTGATCACCGAAAACGTGTTCGCCATCAACGGCCTGGGCATGTACTTCACCCAGACCATCGCCAACAACGACATCAACGGTGCCGTGGCCGTGGCCGCGTTCGGTGGCGTGTGCACGCTGACCGGCGCGCTGCTGGCGGATATCTTCTCCGCCTGGCTTGACCCGCGCATCCGACTGAGCTGAGCCTCGCGCAAAGGACGATCAAACATGATGAACGACAACGAGAACATGGTCTCCGACGCCGCCGCCCAGGATATGGAACTCACCGATCCGCAGGGCAGCGAACCGCAGTCCGCCGACGCCAAGAACGCCCAGGAGGCTTCCAGCGCCGACGACTTCCACCGCACCGGCCGCATGCAGCTGTATGTGCGCCGATTCATGCGCCGCCCCTCGGCCGTGGTGGGTCTGGTGGTGCTGATTCTGCTGATTCTTTTGGCGATTTTCGGCTCGAAATTCTCCCAGTGGAGCTACGACGAGCCCGATTTCGCCGCCCTCGCCTCGCCGCCGTCCGCTCAGCACCTGCTGGGTACCACGGTCGGTGGCTCGGATATGTACGCGATGATCATCCGGGGCCTCGGCCGTTCGCTGACCATCGGTATCTTCAGCTCCATCGGCACCACGATCATCGCCGCGCTGGTAGGTACGGCCGTGGCGTTCTTCGAGGGCTGGTTCGAGAAGGTCGGCATGTGGATGCTCGATATGCTACTCGTTGTGCCATCCTTCCTGCTCATCGCCCTGATCGTCGGCATGGCAACGGGCGGCAGCGACTGGCTGTGGCTGGCCATCGGCCTGACCGCGTTCGGCTGGATTGGCTATGCGCGTACGCTGCGTACCCTGACCCTGAGCTTGCGTGATCGCGAATACATCCGCGCGGCCAAGTTCATGGGTGTGCCGTCCTTCACCATCATCGTGCGTCATCTGGTGCCGAACCTGGGCTCGGTGCTGGTCATCAACACCGTGCTCGGCGTGATCGGCGCGGTCAACAGCGAAACCTCGCTGAGCTTCCTGGGCCTGGGCATCAAGGCGCCCGACACCTCGCTCGGTACGCTGCTCAACGCCGGCCAGTCCGTGGTGCAGACCTCCCCGTGGGTGCTGATCTTCCCGTCCGTGGTGCTGATCGTTCTGACCTTCTCCGTGCAGCTGATCGGCGACGGACTGCGTGACGCCATCGACCCGTACTCCCGCTCCGGCGGTAAGGCCGAGTGAGAAACGAGGCGAACATCATGAGCGACAACGAGAACACAACCACCAACGCCAACAACATAGGAGCGCACAACGTGGCATCCGAACCGGTGATTTCAGTACGCGACCTCACCGTCAGCTTCGCTTCCGAAGCCGGCACCGTGCACGCGGTGCGCGGCATGAACTTCGACCTGTACCCCGGCAAGACCCTCGGCATCGTGGGCGAGTCAGGCTCCGGCAAGTCCGTGACCTCCATGGCCATCATGGGCCTGCTGGACAAGAATGCCAGTGTCAAGGGCTCCATCACCTACCATGGCGAGGAACTGCTCAACAAGTCCGATCTTGAGATGAGCGAGATTCGTGGCAAGGGCATCGCCATGGTCTTCCAGGACCCGCTTTCCGCCCTGACCCCGGTGTTCTCCATCGGCGACCAGATCAAGGAAGCGCTGGTCACCCACAATCCTAAGATGACCGAGCAGCAGATCCACGACCGTTCCATCGAGCTTATGGATCTGGTTGGCATCCCGGACCCGGAGGGCCGCCTCAAGTCCTTCCCACACGAGTTCTCCGGCGGTATGCGCCAGCGTGTGATGATCGCCATGGCCATCGCCAACGACCCGGACGTGATCATCGCCGACGAGCCGACCACCGCACTGGACGTGACGATTCAGGCCCAGGTGCTCGAAGTGCTGCGTAAGGCCCAGCGTGAGACCGGTGCGGCCGTCATCTTCATCACCCACGATCTGGGCGTGATCGCCGGCGTGGCCGACGACATCGTCGTCATGTACGCCGGTCGCCCGGTCGAGAAGGCGGACGTTGACTCCATCTTCGACCACCCGGCCATGCCGTACACTATGGGCCTGCTGGGTGCCGTGCCGCGCTCCGACCGCGAACGCAACAGTCGTCTGGTGCCGATTCCGGGCTCTCCGATGAACCTGGTCAACATGCCCAAGGGCTGCCCATTCGCGCCGCGCTGCCCGTTGGCCACCGACATCTGCCGCACCACCGAGCCACCCATGGAGCCGGTGCCGGGCCGCCCGGGCCAGTTCGTGGCCTGCCATCGCACCAAGGAAATCGTGAGCAAGGGCCTGACCTTCCACGACGTGTACACGGTGGCCGAGGCCGCCGAGTCGAAGTTTGCCGGCATCCCGCGCGACGAACGCAAGATGGTGCTCGACGTCAAACACATGCGCAAGACCTTCCCACTGACTTCAGGCGGATTCCTGCGCCGCAAAATCGGCGAAGTCAAGGCCGTGGACGACGTGACGCTGGACGTGCGCGAAGGCGAGACCGTGGCGCTCGTGGGCGAGTCCGGCTCGGGCAAGTCCACCACGCTCATGGAGATCATGGAGTTCAAGCAGCCGCAGGACGGCGAGATCGAGATGTTCGGCACCAAGCTCGAACACAAGATTTCGCGCGAGAAGCGCCGCGAGCTGCGTTCGTCCGTGCAGTACGTCTTCCAGGACCCGATGAGTTCGCTCGACCCGCGCCTGCCGATCTACGACATCCTGGCCGAGCCGATGAAGGTCCAGCACTACTCCAAGGAGCAGATTCGCGAACGCATCGGCGAACTCATGCGCTTGGTGGAGCTGAATCCCGACCAGGTGGACCGCTTCCCCACGCAGTTCTCCGGAGGTCAGCGCCAGCGTATCGCCATCGCGCGTGCGCTCTCGGTCAACCCGAAGCTCGTGCTGCTCGACGAACCGGTCTCCGCACTGGACGTGTCCATCCAGGCCGGCGTGATCAACCTACTTGAGGACCTGCAGAACAAGCTGGGCGTGGCCTACCTGTTCGTGGCCCACAACCTGTCGGTGGTGCGCCACATCTCCAGCCGCGTGGCGGTGATGTACCTGGGCCGCATCGTGGAATCCGGCGACACCGAAGACGTGTTCGAGCACCCGCTGCACCCGTACACCCAGGCGCTCATCAGCGCCGTGCCGGTGCCGGACCCGAAGGCGGAACGCACCCGCAAGCGCATCGTATTGCAGGGTGAGGTGCCCAGCCCCACCGAGACGTTCGAAGGCTGCCCGTTCATGGGCCGCTGTCCGCTCATGCCCAAGCTGAGCGCCGAACAACAGGCCCGCTGCCGCGGCGAACGCCCGGCACTGCGCCCGTATGATACTTCCCGACCGAGCGGCCATCAGGTTGCATGCCACTTCGCATGACGGTCGGAACCATATAGAGGAGGAAATAACAATGAACAAGACACGTAAGCTGACCGCGCTCGCCGCGGCCACTGCGGCGCTTGCCATGCTGCTCGCCGGCTGCGGCGGCGCGAACAACGGCAACGGTTCCAGCAACGCTTCGAGCGCCACCGAACCGCCGGCAGGCATCGATTCGTCGTACACCGGCGACCTGCCCATGCCGAAGGTCACCGAGCGCTACGACAACCACCAGAGCCGTGACAACGTCAAGGACGGCGGCACACTGACCCTGTCCATCACCGAAGTCGGCCCGAACTGGAACTACCTGTCCACTGACGGCAACACCGGCTACATGAACGAGCTGTGGAGCTGGTACCAGCCCAGCCTGCTCATGACCGACCAGGTCAACGGCTCCCCGATCAAGGTGAACCCGGACTTCCTGACCGATATGAAGCTCGTGAGCAAGGACCCGATGGTCGTGCAGTACGACATCAACCCGAAGGCCAAGTGGAACGACGGCTCCGACATCGACTGGACCGCCTTCAAGGCCACGTGGGAAGCCCAAAACGGCTCCAACCCGGACTACAACCCGCCGAGCACCGACGGCTTCGACCGTATCGCCAGCGTTGAGCAGGGCGACAACCCGAAGCAGGTCAAGGTGACCTACAAGACCCCGTACTACCCGTGGCAGGAAGTCTTCGGTGTTCTGGTGAACCCGAAGTCCGCCGACCCGAAGACCTTCACCCAGGGCTGGGTGAAGAACCCGCACAACGAGTGGGCTGCCGGTCCGTACAAGGTCGACTCCTTCTCCGATTCCCAGGTCACCTTCGTGCCGAACGAGAAGTGGTGGGGCGACAAGCCGAAGCTGGACAAGATCGTCTACAAGCAGATGGCCGACACCGCCTCCCTCAACGCCTTCCAGAACGGCGAGATCGACGCCGTGGAGGCCTCCACCAAGGATGACATCAAGGCCATCCGCTCCGTCAAGGACGCCCAGCTGCGCATCGGCTACAGCACCAAGACCCGCGTGCTGGAATACAACGGCAAGTCCAAGCCGCTCGACGACCTGCAGGTGCGCAAGGCCATCACCCAGGCCTTCGACGTGAACACCTACAACAACGTGCAGTTCCAGGGCCTGAACTGGAAGGCCGAGCAGCCGGGCTCCGAGCTGCTGCTGCCGTTCCAGAAGGGCTACGAGAACAACCTGCCCGCCGAAGCCAAGTACAACGTGGACAACGCCAAGAAGACCCTTGAGGCCGACGGCTACAAGATGGGCAAGGACGGCTACTACGCCAAGGGCGGCAAGACCCTTGAGATCTCCTTCACCTTCTTCGGTGACGACGCCACCCAGCAGGCCCTCGCCAACGCCTACCAGGCGATGATGAAGAAGGCCGGCATCAAGGTCAAGGTCGTGAACGTGGCCGAGTCCAAGTTCTCCGACACCGTGTCTTCCGGCAACTACCAGGTGCTGCCGATGGCTTGGCAGGCTCCGAGCGCCAACACCTTCGTGGTGTCCGCCCCGCAGCTGTACACCTCCGACGGCCCGTCCAACTTCTCCTACGTGGGCAACAAGAAGATCGACGAGCTCGTCAAGAAGGCCGGCAACCTCTCCGACTATGACGAGCAGACCAAGGCCGTGAACGCCGCCGAGAAGGAAGCCTTCAAGCTGTACGGCACCATCCCGGTCTCCAACCCGGCTTCGTACCTCGGTGCGAAGAAGGGCCTGGCCAACTACGGCCCGTCCGGCTTCGCCGGCAACCTGCCGCAGGACATCGGCTGGCAGAAGTGATGATGTCTGATCGGATGTCTATTGACATCTGACTGATGTCTGACTGACATGGCCACCGCGCCGGGAACGGTCGGCCGCACGCATCGACTGCATGGCTTTCGATGCCGGACGCGGCCTGCGGCAGGTTCCCGGCGGGGTGTGACCGCGGCAGCATATGCCTTACACTCCTTATTTCTGCATATGATGCTGCGGTTGGGAAGCCTCCCGTTTGCGCGCTTATGCGCCGCGCGCGAACGGGAGGTTTTTGCATACTTGCCGCGATTCCATCCCGGCAACGATTTGTCCACCTTGCTGCCCGCGCAGGCGCCGGAACCGGACAGTTCCACGGCTTCGTCTTCTAGGACACCGACTTCTCCAAGTGGATCGAAGCCGTGGGTACAACCTCACCCAACACCCGGACCCCGAACTGTACTGTCTGGGTCACTTGGTCGAGGAGTTCGACTTCCACGCCGGCGCCAAGAGCATCGACGAGAAGGGCCATGGCGAGGTGGAAGACGTGACCCGCCGCATGGTGCGCTTGGAAGTGCCGGTCTGGCGCGAGCCCGTCACCGCCACGATGCACAAGCCCAAAGCCACGGACGTGACTGAGTAGCCCCAGTGTTGCATGGCGATGCCGGACAGAAATGTGATCGCCGGGGCCGCAATCGTCTCAATCATGCCCATGCCGAGGCATATCGCAAGTACCATCAGCACCGGGTATATGAGTAATCCCGCCCATCCTAGGGCCGCGCATATGCCGAACAGTGCGAAACCAATCAGGCCGAACGCAATCATAAGTTTTTCGCGGTCGTACTTATCTTGTACCACGCCACCTGGCAGCCGCAATACCGACGATATCAGGGTCATGATCGAATCCAGCAGCGTCGCCTGTGCCGGTGAGCCCGTGACGGTCTGCGCGATGAGTGGCAGTGCGAAACCTTGGATACTTGATGACAGCGACGTGCATGAATCCGCTACGAACCATTTGCCATCTGCTGCTACTGTAATGTTTCGTTGCCCTAACCCGCACCACAGTGTCGAAGTTAGAGGATTGCAAATTACGCCAAGCATTTCGCGCGCCATCGCTTGCTTTGCCGGTTGATCAGAAAGAACACAATCCGTATAAAAATCCCGCACGCTCTCGCGCACGACGTGGGCTACGCCGACCCAAAATACTCCATGCGCGTCTTTAAGCGCCGCCCCGGACTCACCCCCGGCCAATACCGCGACGCCTTCCCCGCTCGCCTTTACAACACCGTGTGATTAGGGAAGGTCAGGGTACTAACCCTGGGAAAAGTGCAGTATTCTGCATTACTAACCCTAGAAAAAATGTAATCTTGGACAATCGCAACCCTAGGAAAAATGTAGAATACGCGAATTGCAACCCTAGGAAAAATGTGTATTGCGGTATGATGGAGCGACAGGACAGCGATTTGTGATGTACGGTCCTATGCGATAGGGAGGGTGGCATGGCGGAGTTCAGGCGAGATATATATACCAGGTTGTCGGCATGGGCTGAAGCGACGGAGCACAAGCCGATAGTGCTGTGCGGCGCGAGACAGGTCGGCAAGACTCATGTGCTTAAGGTGCTGGGTCGGGACAAGTTCGAGTCATTTTCTTATGTCAATTTGTTCGATGGCGGTGCAAAGGCTGCGTTGACAGGTGTGGATTCGGTGCACATGTTGCTTGATTCCATGGAGGCGTTTAACGGGGTTCGCGTTCGGCCCGGCAAGACGCTGCTGTGCATCGACGAGATACAGGAAATCCCTGATTTACTGACTCTGTTGAAAGCGCTCCATGAGGAAATGCCGGATCTCCATGTCGCTGTAGCGGGCTCCTATCTGGGCATGGCTCAGCACGAAGACCTGTCATTCCCGGTTGGCAGTGTCACCTCCATCGATATGTATCCGATGACGTTTGTGGAGTTCTTGGAAGCGGTCGGTGATGGAGTGATAGCCGAACGCATCCGGAACCAGCGTATTGAGACACTTGGGGGATTTGCGGAACGTTTAGAGCGAAGGGTTCGTCAGTACTGTTTTGTTGGCGGCATGCCCGAAGTCGTTGAGACATTTGTAGAAGATGGCTATCAGCATGCGCGTGCCGTGCAGAAAGAATTGTTATCCAATTACGACATGGACTTTTCCAAACATCCCAGAACCGGTGTGGATAGTGAGAAAATGCGTTTGGTGTTTTCCTCGATTCCGTCCCATCTGGCGCGTGAGAATCATAAATTTATTTTTGGCCACATCGCTCGTGGCGCTCGGGCGGCGCAATATGAATCCGCGATTCAGCAGATTGTCGATTCTGGTCTTGCGTTGCGGGTGTATCGCGTCGAAAAACCTGCGGCACCATTGCCGTCATACCGTGATGATTCCGCGTTCAAACTGTATCTCCATGATGTTGGGCTGCTGGCAGCGGCCCTGGATCTGACTCCCGCAAGCGTGGTCCTTGGTGATGGCGGGCTGACCGAATTCCGTGGTGCGTTAACGGAACAGTATGTTTGCCAGCAATTAGTGGCCGCCGGCATCACACCGATGTACTGGTCGAATGCGAACAGTACGGGAGAAGTTGATTTTGTCTTTGCAGGTAATGGCGCAATCATTCCGTTGGAGGCCAAAGCTGGTACCGAGCGTCATAAGCGTAGCTTGAAGTGGCTGTGCGACAAATACGGGATTTGCGGTTACCGTACGTCGATGCGGAATTACAAGGAGCAGGATTGGCTGACCAATGTCCCACTGTGGATAGTCGGGAGCTACTTCCGCCCGTGGTTGGCGAGTGATTATGAGCCGGATGGCGGAGCTGATTTAGGGCCGCTACCGAATACTGATGATGAAGGATGACTGAAGCCGCGAGATATGGTTCGGCCGGTTGCTGACTTGGGATATGGTCCGCAACCGGCCTGTAGTGGCGAAGCCTTAAGGCTTACAGCTTGAAGGCGGCCTCGACGGCGTCGTATTCGGCGGCGGTGATGGGCAGGATTGCGCCGTGGCGCTTCTTGAGCTCGTCGAAGTCGATGTCGTCGGCCACGGCCCAATCCTCGGGCTCGCGGCTGGACAGGTCGGCCGAACGGAAGGACAGGTTAGCCCTTGGCCTCGGCGTACTGATCGCACATCAGACCGAAGCGCATCTTGCGGCCGTTGATGGTCTTGACATCGGCATCGTTGTAGCGGAACAATCCCGGTCCTTCCAGGTACATCCAGGAGTAACGGCCATTGCCGAGAATGTCGGTCAGCGACCCCACGTACGACCACTGCTGGTCGTCGTCGGTACGCAGCACCTCGTAGGCGGAGGCGTACGGATTGCGCGTGCGTTCGATGGTGATTTCGGCGTCCTTAGAAGCGCGGTACCACCAGCCGTCATCGTCTCGCAGCATGGTCGAATCGATGACGCTGTTCTTGCGGTCAATCCACTTGACCGGGTCGGAGAAGGTGCGGAAATCGGTGGTGGTGGCGCCGTCATACGAACCCCAGCCGCCGCGGTGGTGAATAGAGAGGTCGGTGGCCACGATATGGAAGCCGCCCTTCGCGCCGCTTGACTATGATTCGGACGGCTCGTTGGTGCCCGTCCGCCCGCAAGTTGGTTCCTACGTACGCTCGCTGGCGTTCTGACCTGTGGGCTGTCGCTTCTCGGTTTGCGTGTGTTTGCTGTATAGCGTGTATTTCGTGCATGTCACGTATACCGTGCATACCCGTGCGTGTCACGCGATCCGTGTAGTGCCGTATTCCCTGTAGTGCCGTACGCTGATCACCATTCAGCGTGCGGCACTTTTGCATATCTCACGTGTTGCAGGAGATGCCGATTCCGTCGCACAATACGTAAAACGTGAATGAACCACTCACTATTCTTATGTTTTTTGTGACTTAGAGTGTGTTTTGCATATGTAAAAACGTGAATGCTAAGATGATATCAGTATGTGATTGTGTGATGACCTGCGTGTTTTCAGTCATTCTCCACAAAAGAGGAGGGGAATATGCTCAAGCGCCATGCATATGACCAGTTGCTGAATTGGAAGGACCGTAAAACCAAGCAGGGCTTGCTGGTCACGGGTGCCCGGCAGGTGGGCAAGACCACGCTGATTGAGCAGTTCGGTGCAGACCATTATGAGCATGTGGCTAAGGTGAATTTCATCGAAATGCCTCAGGCGGTCGAAACGGTAAGCAAGGCCAAGGACACCGAAGACCTGATACTGCGGTTATCGGTACTTTCCGGCACGGAAATTACGCCGGGCAAGACTCTGCTGTTTCTTGACGAGATACAAGCGTGTGAGGACATGCTCACGTGGACCAAATTCCTGTCTGGCGCCAAAGGATTGGATGTCATCGTTTCTGGCTCCCTGTTGGGCATTGATGTGTTCAATGTGCGTTCGATCCCGGTGGGCTTCCTGCAGACGATGCGTATGTATCCGCTCAATTTCTATGAGTTCTGCGCTGCATGCCGGCTGCCTCAGTCCGCTCTCGATACGCTGCGTGAATGTTATGTGGATCGACGGGAGGTTCCCGATTATCTACATGAACGGCTCACCGACCTGTGGTACAAGTATCTGCTGATTGGTGGCATGCCCGACGCAGTGCAGTCATTCGTGGATTCTGCCGATATTGTCAAGGTCCGCAATACTCAGCAGGCCATATTCGATACCTATGAATACGACATCACCAAATATGTCTCCGATTTGGTGGAACGTCGTCATATCAAGAGCATTTACGAGGCGATTCCAAGTCAGCTCAATGCGGAAAACAAACGATTCAAGTTCTCCAAGTTGGGCAAGAATATCAGGTTCGCTCATATGCAGACGGCGTTCGATTGGTTGGCGAACGCAGGTATCGCCTTGCCTACTTCGCGCGTGCAGGACCCTGAATACCCGCTGACGGAGCATGCCGACGAGAACACGTTTAAACTGTACATGAACGATGTCGGTTTGCTGACCTCCCGTTTGATGCGCAGTGTGGACTTAGAGATTGTGAATCACCGATCCAGTATGAATTACGGGTCGATTTTCGAGAATGCAGCGGCTCAGGAACTGTTTGCACAGGGATTGGAACTGCATTACTTTAACCAGAACCGTATTGGGGAAGTTGATTTTGTCGTGCAGCAAGGTCTGGATGATATTTCACTGGTTGAAATCAAATCAGGCAAGGACTATACGCGGCATCGGGCCATGAACAACCTACTGGATACCGACAATTATCGGTTTGCCCATGCCTACGTGTTCCATGATGGCAACGTGGAGACTGTTGGACGAACCGAATACCTGCCCATATACATGCTGGGTTGTTTGAGCGTGATATGACATGCGCCACTTTCCCGGGAACGTGTCGCTGATTGGGTCTGTTGCCCGGCCTAGCGGTTCGGTCCATTGACCCAGCCTGTTACTTCACCCTTACCGTCCGCAATGGAGTGAACCGACTAATCCATATCCGCAAAATCGACAAGCGTCACTGTACCGTCTTGCGCCGCGCGGGCGGCGACGTGCTCGTCGAAGCCTGATTTGGAGAACAGCATGTAATGGCTGGTTTCGGGGTGCAGCAGTCTGGCGCGATTGCGCAGCACTTCCAACTGCTGCAGACCGGATGGCACGCTGCGCCATTTGCATTCGCAGAATAGGAGAGTTTTCGGTTTTTCTCCTGAAGCCACGATGTCAATTTCCTCCTGACTGCGGGTGGTCGGATTGGCGCCCCACCAACGTCCGGCATCAAGCATGAGGAAAGGCAATGCCTCGGTACCGTTATGGGACCATATCCACTGAACGCAGATGTCTTCGAACACCTGCCCCATAAAGTCGGAGATAGTGCGCATAACACGGTCGGCGGCGAGATCGGCATGACCGGATTGAATGAGGGACATGTTGTTCGGCACATATCGGTACCAGAATCGGAAGAACGAGTCCTCGATACGGTAGATCGTCTTGCGAGGAGCGTCCTCGCCGAAAGGTGTCTCCTTGCGAACGATTCCCAGATCGATGAGATTGCGCAAATAGGTGGCGCATGAGGACGATTCCATATGGCACGCGGTGGCGATGGTGTTCGACCGAGATGCCCCGGAGGCAATGGCCTGGATTACGGCGTTGTACTCGGCCGGACTGCGCAGCTCCTGCTTCAGCAAGTTGTCTGGCTCCTCAAACAGATAGCAGCTTGGGTCGAGGATGTTCCAACGGATGTTGTCTCGGATGCTGATGCCGTCGTCCAGTTGCCGAAGATACTGCGGGATACCGTCGGTAAGTCCGTAAGCGATAGCGGCGTCCTCGTTGCTGTATCTTGGCAAGAACTTGCGGACATCGGCGTAGCCGAATGGCTCCACTTTGATTTGAGCGGTGCGTCTGCCGTATAGAGGGCTCTCATACCCAAGCACCTGGCGCTCCATGAACGACATGGAAGAGCCGCATAACACCATCATGAGCTGACTGTCATCCTTATGGCGGTCGATGGCATGCTGCAGGACCGAATTGATGGTCCGGTCTGCTTTAGCCAGATATGGGTACTCGTCGATGACGAAGGCGATGCGTTGCTTTGCGGCCAGCGCGAACACCGCTTCCAGTGCGGATTCAAAGCTGCGGTATACGGGCGTTGTCTCGAACGCCTCTGAGCCCTTTTCATACAGAGCAATGCTGCGGCTTAACGATTCGAGATTCTTGGAAGCGCTGGATTCGATTGCCGAAAAGAAAATCGTGGGGCGATCTTCGAGGAAGCGGTTGATGAGTGTGGTCTTGCCCACGCGGCGACGGCCGTAGACCACGACGCACTCGAACTGCTGTGAGCTCCAGCGGCGTTCCAGTGCCGAAAGCTCCTTATCTCGCCCGACGAACATGGCCCTTGTCTCCTTGCTTTGCTGTCTGCCCTGGCGCACACGCGCAAATTATAGAATCGTAATTTACTTAATTATGATTCTATAATTTGGTCGACTGGTATGCAACAGGTCTCGAGCGTGCATTGCCGCATGCGCAACGTTTCGCGACGCATTCCGGGGAATATTGCGCTTAGAGAGCCGCGTATCGTTGCGAATGCGGGGAACACGCAGGGTTGCGGGCTGTTGCGATTGGGCGCAGGCCGCCTAGACTAGTACGCGTTTACGAAAGTCGAACGTGCTTCGACCGGTGAAGGAGAGCTCCGGTCGTGCGACCAATCGCCAATGATTGTCGCAGTACGAAGCACGGCTGATCGTGAATCGTGGCGGCAGCGATTGCCGCGTGCGGCGCAGGAGCATGCCGCACCATACCACAAGCAAACAATCCCCAAGAAACGGTGATCTCCTCACATGTACGTCGATCCGGGAATCAATACCAGCGCAAGCAACCTCAAATGGGTGCTGCCATACTGCAAACCAGACCTGCCCCGCGTGGCAGGCGCGCTCCTACTGTTCATCGCCAATAACACGATGGCCCTGACCATTCCGATTCTGTCCGGCGTCATTGTGGACCGTGTCATCGTCGGCGGGCATACCGACGAACTGCCACGTCTGTGCGGACTGATGATCCTCATGACCATCATCCGCGTGGGCGCGCGATACGGCTACCAGATGTGGATGGAGCGTTTCGGCCAGAACTCGGTCTACCGCCTCGTCTCCGACGAATACGAGAAGCTGCACGAGCTCGACTTCACGTACTTCAACCACACACGCACCGGCGACATCATGAGCCGCCTGACCTCCGACACCGACGCGATCCGCCACTGCCTGAGTTGGGTGAGCTATCAGATCGCCGACTGCGTGGTCATGTTCATCGGTGCCCTGTGTGTGATGTTTGCCATCGACTGGCGACTTGCGCTCGCCCTGGCCTGCGTCACGCCGTTCATTTTTGTGCTCACGCGCGGCCTGTCCACGCACGCCCACCCGCTGTTCTTCGCCATCCGCAACTCGCTGGCCTCCCTCAACTCCATGGTCGAGGAGAACATCGAGGGCAACCGTGT